>Ga0181471_100039_pt1 | contig 29755 bp, 21 predicted proteins | sample InSIn5gowninarea_FD_119083 | JGI IMG/M metagenome (GOLD analysis project Ga0181471, IMG submission 119083) | Clean room microbial communities from NASA Spacecraft Assembly Facility at Jet Propulsion Laboratory, Pasadena, California, USA -... ...
AGACGGGGTTCCGGTTTGGGATGACCGTTGTAAACCAGCAAAAGGAAAAGCAGCAGAACAATTGATTGAAACGTTACCAGACTGGGCGGGACCGCCTGTTTACCTAGAAAAACCCCATTCCGCCATGACGCAGATCGATTTTTGTACTTCTGACTTTTTTGGGCATCGGGGTGAGCTTTTTGTAACAGAGTTTGGGACCTATGCCCCGCTTAATTCACCTCATGAGAAGGATTTAAACAATGGATATCAAGTGGTGCGGGTGGATGTCAAGACAGGAACTTCCGAGGTATTTATGAAAAACAAACAACAAAGAGGGGATTCCACCCAACAAGTTGCCGGGATTGAAAGACCGGTCGATTGTAAGTTTCATCCGGATGGAAAGAGCTTGTATGTCTTAGACTTTGGACACTCTCCGGTTACCAAGGGGTTGATACAAGCTTACGGCCATACAGGGGTACTGTGGAAAATAACTAAGGAATAGGAGGTTTGGCGATGAACAAAACGATTTTAATTGAAGTAGACGAACAGTATATGGCCGGACAGTTTGCGGCAGTGGCAAAATGGCTGAATCATACCTTAACCATTCAAACGGCTTTTGAGCAGTTTGTAGCAAATACCATTCCTGCCATTATGGAGCCGCATATAAAGGAATCGATAGAAAAAATACGGAAGGCAAATGAACAGCACACACAGTGTGCGAAGGATCTTTTTCAAATCATTGAACAAAGTCCTACTACCGTCAGTAATACCATATTGGGACAAATAGTAGTAAACATGGAAAATGCCCTTTTCACTCTTCAAGATTTGATGGGGGGCGCGGCGGGATCTTGGAAACAGTTACATAGCATGCTTCATCTCAACCAACAAGCAATGGGCGCCTTTGCGGTGGCAGAGCAATTAGGATTATCACTGGGCATAAAAGAAATCGTCGCCCTCACCTTCCCCGTTGTCCATGAAAAAACCATGCATCAATTATTACTGCAAGAATATATGTTAGAAATGGCACCAATCTCCATCCTATATCAACAAAATACGTAACCCTTTTGATAACACACTTGGTGACAGGCACCAACTTTATATGGTTGGGATCAGCATTTCTGCGGGAGAAGTATAATTAATTTAGCACGAAAGGGAGTGGGTTTGGTTGTGAAGGCTCATAATGTATCGGTTGCGGGGTATCAGCGAACAACAAAGATGATAGTGGGCAGTCTACTAGGAGCCAGCACAGCCATTTTGCAGTCAGCAGGCTTGATAGGCGGTTTCGGATTTGCGTTTAGCATGATGGCAACCGGACCAATTGTGTTAGCCGCCATCATTTCCGCCCGGTTTGGCCTGCTTACGTATATAGTGACCGCTTTATTACTGCTGATGCTCCAGCCCTCAGAGGTATTGGTCTTTCTATTTACAACCGGTCTACTAGGAATATCATTAGGATTAGCATTTAAATGGACCAAAAGAAAAGTGTCCGTCACCCTGGCAGGCGGATTTGCATTAACAACAGGCATCCTGCTGCTGCTTCTACTATTCCGCTTTCCAATACTAGGACCATCACTATCAAGCAACATCACTGCCCCCACTATCCTGGCCATAACAGGCTTCAGCATTCTCTACAGCTGGGGATGGATGAAAATAAGCATCGTACTGATGAAACAACTAACGAAAAGAGTAAGGGCGTAATAGGGACGGTTCGTGATGGTTGTTTTATTTGTGCGGAAGACACGGTACTCCCTCCTTTTATTCTAGGAGTCTAAATAAGCGGAGGAACGGGACTCCCTCCTTTTATTCTAGGAGTCTAAATAAGCGGAGGAATTCCGCTTATTTGATAAAAAGTAGTGGAAACAGCCCAAATAGGGGGAGAAACTCCGCTTATCTGCTTGAAAAATAAAAAAATGGTAACTTTTTCTTTGAATAGGTGGAAAATCTCCACTTATTCTCCCCAAATCAAGCTCCACTTTTCAATTAAGTGGAAAACTTCCGCTTATTCATCTGTCGCTGGTTACTTTAATTATGAACAGAACCATCCCCACCCTCAATACATACTAACTGTAGTAATCATTAGCCCAATGAAATACAGGATTGCCACTATGCTGGTAAAGATTTGGAAAGAGTACTTGTTGTCTTTGGGATTTTTTTGCTTCCGTTGGACGAAATAAATCAGCCCGTTCGTTAATCCGCTAATCAGAATACTCATGAGAGCAGCCGGGAGTAAACCGACAGTTAATAGGGCTTGTTTCGTCTCAAACGTAGTTAAACCCATGGTCCCTGCTGCAATGGTAGAAATATAGATTGGGAGTAACAAGACATTTATTATTAGGTAACTCTTCATCATAGTCATCACCAACTTTTGGAATTAAATTGTAAAAAAGTTATTTATTGTTTATTATAGAACATATATTAAATAAAGGCTGCCATTCTTTCATCCTGTAAAAAAACGGAAGCACTAGAAGCAAAACCTACACCTACTACCTCAGAGCAAACCCCTTCAGCAAATGTAGATGACTACAAGTTAATAGAATCCGAAACAAAAGATTTGAGAAGAAAGATCCATCAACGATGCAGTTACTACCGAGGAACTTCAAATAACTGTAAGGGGGTGTTCATAAATGGGATTTATGCTGATTTTACTTGGCTGCTTGTTTTCTTACTACGCAGTTAAAGTGTGGAATGATTTCAAAGCCGCGAATGCTTCTTGGGGGTCCACTTCCTCAACACAACGGAAAACCAGAAATGAAATGAATCGTTACAACGAAATTCAAAGAATAAAATATGAAAACCGAGATTAATACCCCTAAAAAGACGTTGCCTTGCTGCAATGTCTTTTTTTGAGGTGTAATTTAAAATGGGAATCTATGTAACCTAGACTTATAATGTACATGAGAGATTAAATAGCAGAAAGGAAGTATAAAGTTGTTATATTTAAACACAATTACAAAGGAAAATTGGTTAAAAGCTATTTCGCTTCGTGTCCGAGAAGACCAAGTGAAATTCGTGGCATCCAATGCAGTCTCTCTAGCCCAGCTAAATTTTTTAGATAATTTCCATGCAAAAGGAATCTACCACGCCGAAGAAATGATAGGATTCACACTTTACGGAATCGACGAGGATGATCAAGAATATTGGATGTATCGCTTAATGATAGACCAAAATCATCAAGGAAAAGGATATGGAAAACAGGCCGTCCAACTGGTGATCGATGATATTAGGAAAATGAAAAAGGACCATCATCAAACCATCACACTTTCCTATGAACCAAGTAATGAACACGCAAAACGTATCTATGAAAAGATGGGATTTGTAGAAGTAGATGGGCTCATCATCCATGGTGAACAGGTGGCTCGGTATACGTTTTAATATCTTACATAATAAGTTCCCGAAATAAAGAGCAAAGATAGCCTTTAGCTTTGTAGGATTCTGACTCCATTATGGTTCCCATGGCCACAACTTGGCGAGAATGGAATTATCCACCACACAAATTCCAACTAAATTATGCTATAATAGTAATTAACAATAAAATACACTGACGAACATTTGGAGGAGCCTGTCACCAAGGGGTATTTATGCCCTTTGGTAACAGGCTTTTTTGTGTGCTCTTTTAATTGTCAGATAATTTATGAGAGGTGGAATTCTATGTTTATTCTTCAATTAGCACTTATTATTATAGCAGCCAAACTGGCAGGAAGCTTGAGTGTAAAAATGGGCCAGCCTTCCGTTTTAGGAGAAATTATTGTCGGGGTTTTGCTAGGACCTTCTGTTTTTGGACTGATTAATCCGACCGATACATTATCAACCTTTAGTACGATTGGGGTTATCTTATTAATGTTTATCGCAGGATTAGAAACCGATCTGGATGAATTTAAACGCTCTGGAAAATCATCCACCCTGGTCGGGTTTGGCGGAATCATTGTTCCATTATTTCTTGGATATTTCGCAGGTCAACTGATGGATTTAACCAACTTACAATCCTGGTTTCTAGGTGTGATGCTTTCAGCCACAAGTGTTAGTATATCGGTTCAGGCTCTTAAAGAAATGAACCAGTTAAAAACGCGCGAAGGTACAACGATTTTAGGCGCAGCCGTGATTGATGACGTAGTCGTCATGATTATCCTAGCCTTCTTAATGAGCTTTGCCGGCGGTGGCGATGTCTCTTTATCAACTTTGATTATTAAAAAAATATTGTTCTTTGCAGTCGCTATATTCATCGCATGGAAAGTGGTCCCGTGGGTAATGAATAAGTTCAGCAAATTACCTGTAAGTGAAGCCGTTATTTCAACTGCACTGATTATTTGTTTTGTCTTTTCGTTTGCAGCTGAATACACAGGCGTTGCCAACATTATTGGCGCGTATATCGCTGGTATTGCCCTTGGCTTAACGAACTTCAAGCATGAGGTTTTTGAAAAAGTCGAGACGATAAGTTACTCGATTTTCGTTCCCGTCTTCTTTGCCTACATTGGGATTTCCGCTGAATTCACCGGCATCCTTGATAATTTAGGTCTGATTATCTCTCTTAGCATCTTGGCGATCCTAACCAAATTTGTCGGTGCAGGTCTAGGGGCGAAACTTTCTGGATTCGGCTTGAATAGTTCAATGGGAATTGGTTCAGCTATGATTTCACGTGGTGAAGTGGCATTAATTGTGGCAGCAATAGGCTTATCAGCGAATCTAATTACACAAGACTTATATGCTACTGTTATCGTTGTGGTAATTGTAACAACCATAGTTACCCCGCCAATGATGAAATGGTTCTTTCAATCGAAAAAACAGACACAATCAATCCACAGTTCAGCAAATAATGTGATAGAAAGCTAGTTTTTTAAAAAACAAATGGGGCCTCTTACACCGAAAAGTGTTAGTGGCCCCTTCTCTATTCTCAAAAGATACTATCCCTTTTAATCGAAAACAAACCTTACACCCGTTCCTATTCCCCTAACGGATATGTTTTACCCTCAATCGTAATCGGCTCTTGTTCGAAACCGAGGGTATCCTGGTCAAGATTATTGCGAATTTCCTCATGAAGCTTCCATTTCTTCTCTTCTAGCTTCGTTAAATCATTCGACAAGTCTTCTTGCTTTCCATAGAGTTCCTGCATTCTTTCATCATCCGTATCGACTGCAAGATTGACGACGGTGTGTAAAAAGTTAATCCGACTGATATAGGATTCGCGTTGATTAGTTAGTTCTTCTTTATCATCTTTACTTAACCAGCCAATAAAGTTTTTGCGCTCTTCTCTCTCCTCGCTAAGTTTCCCAGCGAGTTTTCCTTCATATTTATCAACAATACCATGGAAAAAACTATTTCTCATATCATGTCTACCAGCATTGGCATATAAATCGTTGATTTTCTCTTCGGTTTGGAATAAATCCTCGAGTTTTTTCCCAATATTTTTATCAGTTTTATGATAGGTTTGTAGATTATCTAGAAAGTCATCAATCTGATCCATCCGTTTATAGAGCCTATCTATTTCTGGAGTAGAACTCCCTAACTTTTTAGCCTTATAGAAATCAGATTTAACCTTTTTAATCTCACGTTCAATCTGCGTTAATATTTTGTGCGCTTCCTTCTGAACGGCTATATGTTGGTCAATAACAGCATATGTTTCTCCAAGAGAACCTGCTGAGGTCAAATTCAAATCTTGGGATGACCCAAACACACTTGCCCACGTATCAAATTGCTGATTAAAGCCCATATTTCGATACGTCACATACCCTCGTAAAACATAGGCATCCCCGTTTTCATCATATAAATCAATGGCCTGATTGAGAGTCTTCTGTACTTCGACTAAGTCTCCGTTTTCAAATTGTGTTAAGGATTGTTCATATAATTCCTGAGCCTTAATCCGATTCTCTTCCTTTTCCTTGGCATCCTTCAGCTTTTGCTGTGTGACGGTATTAGAAATAGCCGCAAAAACATTCCCTAAGCTAAAACCTGAATCTCCTTCAGCTTCTTCTGCCGCTTCCTTCTCTTGCGCTGCTTTTTCAGCCTCTGCCTTCTCCGCGGCTTCCTTCTCTTGTGCTGCTTTTTCAGCTTCTGCCTTTTCTGCCGCTTCCTTCTCTTGCGCTGCTTTTTCAGCATCTGCCTTTTCTGCGGCTTCCTTCTCTTGCGCTGCTTTTTCGGCTTCTGCCTTCTCCGCCGCTTCCTTCTCTTGCGCTGCTTTTTCAGCTTCTGCCTTTTCTGCCGCTTCCTTCTCTTGCGCTGCTTTTTCGGCTTCTGCCTTCTCCGCCGCTTCCTTCTCTTGCGCTGCTTTTTCGGCTTCTGCCTTTTCTGCCGCTTCCTTCTCTGCAGCAGTATTTTCGGCTTCTGCTTTTTCCGCCGCTTCCTTCTCTGAAGCAGTATTTTCTACTTGCTCTTTCGCATCCGATTCCTTAGCACTTGTTCCTTCAACAGGAGCTTCCTCTTCATCTCCCCAAACATCTGAAGCTTCTATTTCATCTTCCATGACCACCTCTGCCACTTGGTCAGTCGCTTGTGCTGTCTCTATGGATGGAGTGACAAATCCCAAACCAATAAGAATAACAAAGGCAGCGCTACCATAGGAAAGCAACGCCCATTTTCGCTTTTGATTAGCTTGTTTTACAAAAAACAAGGTCCATTGCGGTTTAAAGATACTTATGATGAACGCAATAAAGGTATATAGAAACAGTATGGCAACCATTTCTGAAACTCGCTCCATAAATGGAGTGCCCGGTGTAAATAAACTTATGAAAAACAAGAAAACAAAAATAATAGTAGAATAAATAATAGCAATTCTCTTGCGTGTTCTATTTTCTCTCCTGCCTATGTATAAAGCAAATTTTGGACTAATCAGCCCAATAACAAGCATTAACAAAGAGAATATGATTACTAATGCATAAGCACCGGTAAACTTATCAAACGAACTAACTTCAGGATTAAAGATAAATGCTCCTAAGACTAACGAAATACTTGAAACTAAAAACGTGAATTGAAAGGCCTTCCCTCTCGTTTTATCTTCTGCCAGCCCCCAACGAATGACCCAAGCTGGTTTAATAAAACCTAAGACCATCGCTAGTACCCCAATCAAAAATGTTACAAAAAAGAGATTATCCATAAATCCTCCTAACGAGCTAACAATATATGTATTTATTACACTACTATAGTACTATTTAAATATAATAATAACAATCTTCATTTTTTCAAAAAATCACCCTATATAATAGGTTATTCTGGAATCTAAAATTTACGTAAAGGAACGGTACCTCTTTCAAGGTAATGGTGTTAGAGGCCGTTAATAATAAAAAACAAAACAGCACTTCTCCATAAAGTGCTGTTACTTTTTTATGAAGCTATATAGGTCTCAAGGCACCTTATAGTTAACAAGAAAATGATTACTGACGGTTAAATAAATAAAGTGAAATAAACAATAACACGATTGCCGTAACTTTTTTTACATCAATTGGAATTCGTGTTCCACCAAACAACCCAAAGTGATCAATAATGGCACCCATTATGATTTGTCCGACAAAGACGGCTACTAAAGTAGGAGCGATACCTATTTTGGGTACTGTAAATACGACAGTGACCAGGTATATAACTCCTAAAAAGCCCCCGAATAACTGCCATTTCGGAACCGATCCAATAACCATCAGATTGCCTTTACCAAAAAACAGGACCGCAAAGAACAGTGCAAGTGTTCCGATAGCAAACGAAACAAATGTGGCTTCTAATACTCCTATTTTTTTCCCTAATCCACCATTAATTTGACTTTGAATCGCAATTGCGATTCCCCCAATAACGGCTAATAACGGAAATAGTATTTTCATGAGTTGTACCTCCTTATAAATTGTAGTTCCTACGATTATGTAAGCCATACTCTATGGTCTCTATGTAAGTCAGGAGATAATAGTTCTATATACTTTATCCCAATGTCCTCGACACGATTTTTAACTGTTCGATGACCTCAAAAAGATCGCTCATAGTGGAACTGACATCGTTTAAACCCCTCTCAAAGTACATAAACAATAGCTTTCGACATAGGCATTAGATTTCCCTTCCACTAATCCCAATCATACATTGTCAACATAAAAGGCGCTCATCCATATGGATCAACGCCATCCTTGGTTGTGGACCACTTTGCCCAATTTATCGTCTTTCGTGGAAACTAACTTCCTGGCGGTCCAGGAATATCCACAAAGTCCGTCTGCATAACATGGGAGCTCTAGTAACCTAGGTAACTTAAATAACCATCACTTGTAATTTAAGCGGAGTTATTCCGCTTATTTTAAAAATGGAGCTCATTTTGGGTAAAATAAGGGGAAATTTTCCGCCTATATGAAGAAAAGCCCACTATTTTCGCACTTTTTATGTGGATAGGTGGAATTTCTCCCCCTATTTTGACCATTTTCAAAGCTACTTTACAAATAAGCGGAATTTCTCCGCTTATTTATTAGATACCTAGAAATGGAAGGGTGGCTCCCACCATCCTGCGGTGCCTGGCACCATCCGCCTACTTAAATTCCTAGACTGATAAGGAAGTCGCTCACCATCCCATGGTGCCTGTCACCCTATATTCCTCCACCAACCCTTTTTACCCATATAAGGAAAATAATTGGAAAATATCCTAGTATTGAGACTTTAGTCTCTGATATAATAATAGTCATATTCTATCAAGAATAGATATTTTTACCAAAATTATAAGAATATGGGGTGATTATGTAATCGGGAGAAAAGCACTGATGTTTGTGATTGTTATTTGTTTGGCCAGTATTGGGTATTCTTTAACCGTTATCTTGAGTCAGTGGAATGACTATCAGAAATCGGCACAAGGATACGAGGAGTTGTTAGAAGTCTACAAAGCACCGGGTCTGGAACAAGAAAATGTGGATCAAGAGGAAAGAATGAAGGAAATCAACCATGATTATCTGGGCTGGATATCCATTGGGGGCACCAAGATTAACTATCCTGTTGTAAAAGGCTTGGATAATAGCTATTACCTGAACCATAATTTTTATAAAAAGAAGGATTTCGTCGGTTCTATTTTTATGGATTATCGAAATACAGGTACAGATGCAGATCAACATACCATTATTTACGGTCACAACATGAAGGATAAAAGTATGTTTGGCAGCCTGAAACAGTATTTAAACCCAGAATACTACGAAAACCACAAGATCATCCAATTCGATTTTCAAGGTCAATCCACACAGTGGGAGATTTTCTCGATGTACATTTCAAATGATACATATTTACTTGAAACAGAATTTCCAACGGTGCAGAGTTTCGAAAAATTTTTAATAGAGAAAAAGGGGAAATCAGTATCTCCAATACCAACAAATGTAGGGGCAGATGATAAGGTTCTAACTCTATCCACCTGTACAACCAACAGCGATAGTGAACGAATGATTGTCCATGCAAAATTAATCAGGGGGAAGTAAACGAATGAGAGTTAAGGGGAAATTTGTATTTATTTTTTCATTGTTGGTCCTTTTTTTCTTTGGACAAACACAAATGGCCGTATTCGCCGAAGAAACCACCGCTTTAAAGGTCGATATTTCAACCGATAAACAAAGCTATAAAGCCGGAGATGAAATTAACTATAAACTAGTTATTAACAATGCATCCGGTAACAATGCTAAAAATGTTGTCATTACTTCTACCCTTCCAGAAGGATTAGAGGTAACCAAAAGTGAAGCTGAGGTAAAAGGTAATCAACTACAGTGGAAGGTCGAAAGCATTGCAGCTTCCAAAGAAGTTAGTTTCGCTTTCACTGCAAAGGCAAAAAAGAGCGGAACGACTGCTCCAAGTACAGATACAAATACAGGTAAGGACGTAACTACTGGTTCTTCTCCAAAAACAGGTGATGAAACCAATTTCGCCCTATATATCATGCTACTATTGGGTTCAATAGCGGTTCTTAGCGTTGCTCTAGTCGTTCTTAATAAGAAACGACTTAAAAAAGCCGCTACTCTTTTACTGGCTGGCTCCTTACTTATTCCTTCCCTTTCCACTACGAAAGCAGAGGAATTAACGGAAAAAGTCACAAAAACTCATAAAATCACATTGGATGACAAGGTTTATGAGATGACTACGACGGTTGAAGCAGTGATCGAACCGGTTGAAGAAGTTGGTGACTTTGTCATTGATATCACTTCACCAAACGAAGAAGTCTTTAAATCTGACTCTGACACCATTACGGTGGAAGGAAATTATAAAGGCAAAAAAGGCAGTGTCCTTAAATATAGTGTCTTTTTAAATGGCTCATTAGAGCAAGATCAAAATGGTGATGTTGAAGGCGACAAGAACTGGAAGATTACAAACCTCAAACTTAAACAGGGCAGCAACCGTGTGATTGTAGCAGCCCAGGATGAGTCAGGAAACATCATTAGTGATGAAGTCACCATTACGTTTAAGGATGACGAGGATAACGATGGGTTGTCATTTGTTTTAGAAACAACGTTAAAAACAGACCCGACCAAAGCCGATACAGATGGCGACAAACTTCCTGACGGCGTTGAATACGGGATTGGCACCAGCCCTCTTTTACAAGATACAAATGAAAATGGTGTGTTAGATTCAGACGAAGACCCTGATCAGGATAACCTGACAAACCTTCAGGAACTGGCTGCAAAAACCAACCCGATACTAGACGACAGTGATCAGGATGGTTTAAAAGATGGAGATGAAGTTGCCACACACAAAACATCACCAGTATTGGAAGATACCGACGGAGATACATTAGCCGACGGTGATGAAATAGCAATGGGATTAAATCCATTAGCAAAAGATAGCGATGGTGATGGGATTTTAGATGCCGACGAAACCATTACACAGGAACTCAATGAAGACTTATTTGAGGATATAAACGTAGAAGGCAACGTGACACCAGTTGATATCTCCATTACAGGAAAAGAAAATTACAATAATGCTGTAACGGTGCTTAACGCAGGGAATGATGCGATCCTCTCCTCTATCCCTGGGGTGGTTGGAACGCCAATTGATATTCAATCTGACGCTTCCTTTGAAAATGCTACTATCTCATTTAAATTAGATGATTCTTTATTAGCAAAAAGCAGTTTAGAAGATTACAAGGTTATTTGGTTCGACGATGTTGAAAATAAAGTAAAACCACTGGAAACAACGTATGATGCTGAAAATAACAAGATTTCAGCTACCACGAACCACTTCAGTTATTACATGGTCATTGATTCCGCTGCCTTTTATCGTGGTACAGACGGAGAAAATACTAGTGATAAGATTGAAAAAGGAAAAGCAGATGTTACATTTGTTATTGACTCCACAGGTTCTATGGGAGGCACCATTGACAATGTAAAATCGAACATCACTGACTTTGTTAACCGCCTATCTACCAATAAAGTAGATGTTCGGTTAGGCCTAATTGATTACAAGGATATTGAAGCCGATGGTCCTGAGACCACTCGCAATCTTGGCTGGTTTGAATCACCAGATGAGTTTAAAACAGCCATGAACGGTATCTATGCGGACGGCGGCGGCGACGACCCTGAATCCTCTGTCGACGCTTTGGAAGAAGCACGTATCATGGGATTTGCACCAAATAAGGCAAAATTCATCGTCTTATTAACGGACGTTGATTATCACGAGAATACAAGATTTGAAGGATTAAACTCTATGGCGGAAGAGATTAGACGCTTAAAAGCCGATAACATTTCCGTATCGACCATTATTCCAACGTATTATGACTATGCGTACCGTGAACTTTATACGGAAACTGGCGGGATCATGGCCGACATTTACGGAAACTTCTCTACCGAACTAGATAAGTTAATTGCCAATATTGGCGAAGAAACCAATGACAAGGTAACCATTCGCTTATCTACGAATGAATTAGTCCGTCTCGACAAATATCCGGATAATGCTGACAAAGTGACGGATACAGACGGTGACAAGGTGCCTGACAGTGAAGAACTTCTTGAAAAAACAGTCTGTGATAATGGACGCGGCCGTGCCGTCGAGTGCTGGAATTTCAACTCAAACCCAGCCAAGGAAAACACGGACTATGACATTTACAAAGACGATGTTGACTTAGATCCAAAGAAAGAATATGTACCAAGTGTAGTATTTTTACATGGCTGGACAGCCAACCAAAAAAATACGTTTAAAGTTTCAACCAAAATGGATGGAAAAAATAACTCAGCTGATGCCACAAGTAGCGCTGCCATTGAAAAATATACAAACATTGAAAACCAGGCAGTAACAAAAGCGGGATCTGGGTTATATGGTGCAGTGAAGTCAAAAGTCGGAAAGCATTCTAAACTTTTTACCTTCTCCTATCCGAATTTAGCGCATCCTGATGAATCGGCTGCACTGCTAGACAAGTATATTGATAACCTAGCAAAAGCCGGTAAAATTAAGAAACCTACAGCAACAGAAAAGCCGAAAGTGATTTTCGTGGTTCACTCCATGGGCGGTTTGGTTTCACGCTATTACAATGAAAAAATCAGTGACAAGTCCGCTGATGTGGACGGTATCATTACGGTCGCAACACCTCACTGGGGCGGTAACGGTCTAGCTGATTATTGTGGTGAATATCCGGGAGATTGCGGAGCATTGGAGTTCTTCTCAGGTAAATCCTATGATCAAGTGAACTCTCCAGCCGCTAAGGATTTGGATCCAAACAGACATATTCAAAAATGGAGTCTGTTCAGGGGACTATATTTTGAACGAGTGGAATCTTGGACAGAAGGCTTAAACAAAGGCTTCACTGAATCTACCAAAAATGGTGCAAGTTATTTCGCCGTTGGCGGTGTATATTCGACCGTTTGGAAGCCAAATATTGGAGAAGCTCCAGTACAGGTTCGTTATTTGGAAACGAACACAAGCCCAGATAAGGGAGATTATATTGCTTTGGCAAAGGATCGTGTGAAAGATGCAGACACATGGGAAACTATCGAACCATCTAATTACGATGACGTTGTTGTCACGCTAAATAGTGCTTTTGGTTCTGCCCATGATGTAGACGATAGCGATTTCCACACAAAAAATCATGTATTAAATTTTGATAAACGCTATGCGATTATTGGGGCCAAGGGTGATGCCCACCACAGTGCACTTCCTAACAATCCGCATACTGAGGATGCCATCAATTACTGGATAGTAAATGATCTATTCAAAAGTTATATTGCAGATGAATATAAGAATGTCATATTCTTCTATGTGACCGAGCCTAACGAAACCAACTAATCATTGGAAAACTGTTCATTAGAACCTACAATTCTATTGTAGGTTCTCTTTTTTTCTTTTAGAATCAGGGTAGGAGGTGCCAACTCATGGTACGCAACATCATTTATTTCATATTATCCTTTAGTTTGTTATATATCTTCAGCATGGGAGTGGAAACCCTTTCTTCTTTTAACATGGCCATGAACGTTGAATTAACCTTTAAAAATTACATACCGACCATGATCTTCTGCACCCTGGCAAGCAATCTAATCAGCTTCGCCATCGTATACCTAACATCCTACAAAAAAGTATTTAATAGTAAAAAAGCAAAAACCAACAAACTGCTCTACTTCCTCGCCGTACAAATACTCATGATGCTTTGGTACATAAGAATTATTTTTAACGTGTTTTTAGCGTAATGGATTTACAGAAGAATAAATATTGGGAGGAAAGAATATGAGTGGTCAAACCTACACAGAAGAGCAAAATCAAATTTTTATAGACAATATTAAAGAATATCGTTATTTTATTCAGGATGAAACGGCAGTAAAAACAAAAGAAATAACGATCAACTACGGAAAAACATTGATAAAGGAAAACCCACAACTTGCAGGTCGAAATCCTAAAGGTGAGGGTGTAGCACAACGTCTTGTTTATTTTGACAACCTCCTTGCAGGAGTAGAATTTTCACACGAGTATTATCTGCAAAACACCATGAAACACTTCAATACCGTTCCAAGACCTGATGGAAATAAAGAACCAAACAAATGGGTAGTACCTGTACATCAAACAGCTCGAGAAAATAAACCCAAACGTGATTACGAGAAGTAACAAGAAGCGAAGAATGGGAAAATAACAGAGCCTATTTTCCTTAAAAAAATGGCTCTGTTAAAGAATAATGTGGTTTTGGACTATTGAATTGGAGAAAAAAAAGTGCGATCTTCACCTTGAAGAATCGCACTTTTTAATATAATCCAAGTGAATGACTTATAATACTTTATGAAGGAAATGCCTTCTTTGTTTGGACTAGCGTTGAACTGCCAATTTCTTTACTAAAATGCGTCGTTAGTCGAATAAGAAAAAGCCACCAATATAGCAGCTCCGAACTTTAACTCTTGCTTGCACCCATTACTTTAAGTACAATTCTTCACATTCTTGTCATCAAGCTTTTTTTTTTATAGGCTCTGTTAAACGTGGGTGTTGATTTCCGTTCCGGTCACTTCGCTTTCCGCAGGCGTTGCGGTGAGCCTCCTCGGCGCAAGCGCCTGTGGGGTCTCACCCGCTCCGTACTCCTGCAGGAGTCTCGTGCCCGTAACGAAAATCAACATGTGGTCAAAAAACAACATTATTCTCCTAACAGAGCCTTTTTATAAACAATAAAAGCCCTTGGATAATACCCCAAGGACTTTTGTAATTTCAGTGTTGATACTTTTCCTTATTCAGAAACTTTTATAACAATCTTACCAAATGCACCTTTATATAGATGTTTATATGCATCAAGGGCTTCATCAAATGAATAAACAGTATCAATAACAGGTTTAATATTAAGCTCATCAAAAGCTCTAATCATATCCTCAAAAGCTCTACGATGTCCTACGTTAATCCCCTGGATATGAGCTTGTTTTGCTAATAATGAGAATACATTCACTTCTGCCATCATACTTTCCAAGAAACCAATAATATAAATATGACCTTGAAGGGCAAGAGCTTCAATTGAACGGTTAATACTTTGACCACCCACTACTTCTAGAATATGGTTTACACCTTTACCTTCAGTAATTTTTAATACTTCTTTTTCCCAATCTGGAGTCTCTGCATAGTTTATAACCTCTTTTGCACCCAGTGCTTTTACTCTTTCTAATTTTTCGTTGCTGCTGCTTGTTGCAATAACTTTTGCTCCTAGTGCTGAAGCAATTTGAACAGCGTATACCGAAACTCCTCCAGTTCCTTGAACAAGCACAGTATCTCCCGCTTTAATTTTTCCATATTCCACTAATGAAAACCAAACAGTAAATGCAGCGATAGGAAGTGTCGAAGCTTCCTCATCGGTTAAGGTAGCTGGTGTCATTACTGTTGCGTCCTCATCAAGCTCCATGTATTCTGCTAACCCGCCATTTTTTGGTCCTCCTAAAGCATGAGCACCATCATCTTTATTTGGAGTTCCATCCATCCATTTAGTAAACATATGAGAAGTTACACGGTCGCCTTTTTTAAACTTCTTTACCTCTGAACCTACTTTTACTACTTCCCCAGATGCATCCGATACAGGTACGAATGGTTGAGTCATTAGATGTGGCAAATAAACCCCATCAACAATTGCTTTATCACGAAAGTTAAGTGAAACAGCCTTTACACGAACAAGAAGTTGTTTCGGTCCAGGTTCTGGTATAGGTAAATCCATCAATTTTAAATTTTCTAATCCAACGCCTTGTCTTTGCCAAGCTTTCATGAGCTCAAATCCTCTCTTCACATATAATCTTATTTGTTAACAAGGAAATTATCCTAAAACCACACTTTTCAAATTTACATATTAGGAATTGTCGATATATAAAGCCAAAAATATACATAGACACATTAAGAATTGTCGATATGTTAGGTTGTGACAACAACTAAATTCTCAACCGAATTTAGTTGTTGTTACAGGTCTTTTTGAATGTATAAACCAAGGTTTTTAATGGCTTCCTCATCCCTTTTATAGTAAGTCCATTTACCAATTCTTGTTGCCTTTATTAAACCAGCTTTTTGTAACGTTGATAGGTATTGGGAAGCAGTAGATTGTGTCATATTTAACTTTTCTGTTATTTGACTAACACACACACCAACTTCTATCAAATCAATTCCATCTTGTGGTCCAAAATGAGCAGCAGGGTCTTTAAGCCATTCTAAAATCTGTAATCGAGCCTCATTTGAAAGTGATTTAAAGATATTTAACTTGTCCATGTTCACATTATAAATCGATAAAGTTCGATTTGTCAATTTAAATAACTTTTATAATTAAAAGCTTTTTTATAAACTTATTTCTAGTTTAACTATCCTGCACCGTTAGCGTGAGTACATTTTTTCACATACTTTATTCAACTTAACATATATCCAATTATAACGTGCTTCCTAAGTCTAGACTTTCTTCACCAAAAACGCTGATTGTTCCAACACTGAAAAGCCATTTTTTTGATAAAAGTGATACGCTGGGACGGTCTTTTCAGTGGCTAACGTGATATGCTGGATTTCTTCCGCTCTCAATTGATCATTTAATAGAGTTAGAAAAACGCTACCTGCCCCTTGACCTTGGCTCTTTCTCGAAATAAAAAATTCCTTGATAAAATACTCTTTACCTTCCCACCAGTTAAAAATATAACCTAACGAGCAGCCAATTAACTCTTCTTTTTCATCATACAAAGCAAACGAACGCGAGTTATGATTCTCCGTCAAATCTCTCATATATAAATCTAGTTGGTCTTTACTCCACTTATCAAACCAAGGTTCGTTCGAGAATACATCTAAAAATAGTTGTTTCATTTCCTCGTAGTCGCTTTTTTGTAGCATACTTACCTTCATTGCTAGATCCTCCTATGTTTGATGGCATTAATAAAATCGCTTTTAGTAGGAATTGACATTAATTTGCCCCCTTTCAAATTGTAGATAAACAATAGCTTTCGACATAGGCATAAAATTTCCCTTCGACTAAACTCCCAATCGTAAAGGTAGGTCAATATAAAAGGCACCAATCCATAATGGATTAACGCCGCCCATAACTAAATAAAACATTTTTACAACAAGGCATATGTAAGTGGTATATCCTTTTTTACTAGATCATCTCTTCGACAATATCCTTACCAAAAAAGAGGGCTACGCATATATGTGGCAACAATCTTTTCTATTCTAATCAAACGTTTGATTAGATCAAATTTTACTATTCAATCGATTGATTAACTTAAACACAAACCCTATTATCAAACAGTTTTTTCTGATACTACTGTGAAGGAATTGTCGGATTATAGCAGTGATTCAGATGAATAATCTCCAAAACCCACAATAAAAACTAGCAAACTACAAGATCTTACAAATAACTACCAGCTACCATACCTACTAATCGTTTGATTAAAAAGAGTACAAACCCTCAGTTAAACGAACTTTTACCTGTTTTTTATAAAATTTATTGTCGATGAAAGTTCTTGTCCCCCCTAATAATAATACTTTCCCTCTAGGAATAACATTAGCATTCCACATTAAATAAATATAAACAAAACGTCTATCAATCCTTATTAAACCTGGTTATTTAATCTAGAAATTTAGTGATAATAAAACAATCTAAGCCCATAATTCTCTTAATATATGATGGATACTTCTACCAAAAGATTACTTTTTTCTGGTACAATAATAATAGGAATTTATACATAAAATCACCTGCAAGGAGACCAAAATGAAAAAATACTTAATTACTACTTTGCTATTCCTGCCCACAATTGCTTTATTCATTTATTTTTCATCTGGAGGGATTTCCAATATACCTCCTAGTGATTATTTAGTACTGGCAGTTTATATTATTCTTGGTTTTATTGCTGATTTCTCTTTAAAAAGCAATAATTCTATTTTTTCATTCTTAAAAAAACAAGATGTAGAATTAACAAGCAGTCCTGAAATCAATCACTTATTTACAACAATTTGGAAAGAATTTATTACAAAAAAGGAAATGACCAAGACACAACTCAATATATCCTCTTTTATTGAGATGTTTATGTCCGAGTATAGAATTAATAACCAAGCAAATATAGTCAAGAAGCTTAAATTAATTCATACGTATGCATCGATCTCAATACTAGTCGGGGTCCTCGGTACCTTTATAGGACTCGTGGTAACACTAGCATCTCTAAACCCCAATAATATAGATAGTTCAATAATGGGAATTTTAGGTGGTGTCCATACCGCTTTCTTCACAAGTATTGGGGGAATACTTTTCTCAATTATTATTAATCTTCATTCAAAATATAAAAACTCAGAACAATTACTATTGCAAGTGATGTTAAAAATAGAAAACTATATTTACCAAAAGGATCAAAAAACAGCAGATTACTATGTTGTCGAGGGGCTTGGAGATGTCAAGGAAGCTGTTTACAACATGGGTAGAGCTTTCTTGGATGTTGCGCACTTTTCAAAAGAATTTAAAATTGCTACCGAAAATTTGAAAGAATTTACTGATAACTTTAAAGGAGTTACGAATGAAGTAAATAGTTTGTTTAGTAACATGAAAACGATTACTGAGCAGTTTAATGAAAGAACATCTCAACTTCATAGCGATTTCGAAACATTGTTTATCTATTTTGGAAACCAAAATACGAGCCTTAACGGGATGAAATCAGCCTTCGAACAATCTAGGAACGATATTAAGACTTTTGTAGACGACCATTCAAAGGTAATGAACCAAATTTCAAACGATAACAAAGTTGTATTGGAACAAATCTCAAACGATAACAAAAATGTTCAACAACAATATGAAACAATGTTTAAATATGCTCAAAACGCAATAAAACAGGCTTACAAAGAATTAAATGGATTCTTCGAACTTACATCCTCCCAAATATCACAAATTGCTCTACAAAGTGATGCACAAGCCGATGGACACAAGAAACTGACGGAAGCCATTTATAAGCAAATCAAAAAAGAACAGGCGTCACTATTAAAACAAATTAAGGAGTCAAATACACAAAATAGCGAGATAAATGAATCAATAAAGGACTCAGTCTTAAAGATAGACGGCTATCTAGATAATCAAGAAAAATCAAACGAAACACTTACAATACAACTGGATCAACTTAGCAAGAGCATCCAAAGTGCTAATGACCTAATCGTGATTATGAATGCTGCCCTTACCAAGGGAATCGATGCTACTCCTGCATCTATAAAATCATTAGAAACCACTTTGAATGACTTGAAGATCAGTATTGAAACACTATCAATTAAAATAAAAGAGGAAAAAATTCAATATGTCTAACAAACTAGGAAAAGGGCGTAAGCTATGAGGGAAAAATATAAACGATTACTAAATGGCGGTTCTGAGGATTCGGATTTCTGGCCAACCTTTACAGATTTATTATCCACTATTCTGCTAGTTGTCCTTGTTATATTTGTAGCCATCATCCTTAGTATCAACAAAAAAACAGAAGAAGCACAGGCAAAAGTAAAGCAAAGCCAAATGGAAATTGCTGAGCAGGAAAAACAAATTGCCGAAAAAGAAAAGCAAATTGAGGCGTTAACTTATATCCAAAAAGATATTGTTACCGATTTAGATAAGGAATTCAAAGAGAAAAACGTACCAATCTCTATTAATAAAGATACCGGTGCAATAAAGTTTGATGATGATCTGTTATTTGAAACAGGAAAGGATGTTATCCTGCCTAAGTTTAAGGAAGAACTGAAAAAATTTATCCCAATCTATATTGGTACACTTTATGGAAAATACAATGAACACATTGCGGAGATTGTGGTTGAAGGTCATACCGATGATGTAGGAGAATACATGGATAACCTCGATTTATCACAACGCAGGGCTTTCAGTGTCGTCAAATTCATTTTAAGCGATGAATTCGGTGAATTTCCTTATAAGGATCAGGTGACAAAGAATATCACAGCCAATGGTCGGTCAGAAAGCCAGTTAAAAATAATAGATGGCCAGGTTGACCAAGAAAAGTCTAGGCGGGTTGAATTTAAATTCAGACTCAAGAATAGCTATGAATGAAGCAAATAAGATTGTACGAATAACGTCCATAGAGAAATCGGGAGCAGCAAAAATGGCTGAAATATTCGGATATCAAATTATAAGAGACATTCAAACAGGAGAACATCTAACTGTTTATCTGGTAGAAGATTCGGTGCATGGTGGAACAGCCATTCTGCGCTTGATGAATCAGCCAGGATATCGGGAAACTTGGAATGAACTGTATCATAGATACAAACTAAAGGTAAAAAGCCACAAATACCTCCCTGCCCTCAAGAAAATAGACAGCGTGGATGACATGACCTATGTTGTGTTGGAGGGCAGTGAAGGAAACCTATTAGAAGCGAGTCAGGCTCTAACTGGCAGACAAATTGATCAGTTTGTTGAAGCTGTACTGCATTTACATCAGAATCAGATTCTTCTGGGTAAAATTACTAGGTTTAATATCTGGATTAGAGAAAATGGAGATATCTCCTTATACGGCGCAGGAGAAAGAGCGGTTTTTATTCCTGAAAGTAAGGGCACTTTAGAGGATGATTTAAAACACGTATTAATGATTATTAAAAATCATTCTTCTATCCCAAAATCTCACTTTGAAGGTTTAAGCTTTGAAAGTATAGGAGAATTGCAAGAATGGGTGTTATCCAAATTAGCTATTCCTAAGCCTGGGCTGGTGGATAAAGGTATATCATCAAAAACTATTTTCGGCATCCCTGACAAAAAGTTGGAAGAACCTAGGGAGTCACTCCCCGCGGATTCTTCTCCTCTGCCTACAGTAAATAGGAAGAAAAAACGTTCCTATTTATTTTTGCTTAGTGTTGCTGCTCTCCTATTGGTAGTAATATTTTTTAGCAACCGGATAATTAGTGGATCGGAGCAAGCGTCTAAAAAGGTGATAAAAACGAAACAGACCGAAGATACGGCTATTATAGAGGAAAAAAAGAAGGATCAACCCAAGAATAAGGATGAAGGTGTAAATGAAGTGGACTTAACCCATTTCGCTCACTTGTTCCCTGACCGGGTCATCATTCAAGAGTCTACTATCAATCTAGTTGGCGCTGACTATGTCTTAGTGGCAACTGCTCAGAAACGAGACGAAGTATCCGGTACGGCAAAAGTATCAATCTTATCCGAGGACCAAACGTCTGGATGGAAAAAGGTGTGGGAGTCGCCCGAATATGAAAGCTTATTGATGGAACCTGAAACCTATGTTGAGTCCTTTTTAACACTAACATCAACAGATGGAAATAACGCCTTGCTCATTTTTAATTTACCTGGCAATGAATCTTTGGGAATTTCAGAAATAAAAGCCTTCACTATTCAGGCAAATGGAAGTGCAGAAGAGGTTTGGAATGGCTTTGGTTATGGCATTGAAGAAAAGGATAATAAAGTTTATGTAACCGATTTAGGCCTAAAAGAACTTTCAATTACTACTGGCTCTTTCACATTGAAGGAAGTAGCGAAAGGGCAAGCAGAATAGAATCAGAGGAAAAAGCAGCATAAAATATGCTGCTTTTTTGCATTAATTTCTATAGTTTAAAACTCTTCTTTTTAATGAATTTGACTAGCGGGTTTTTGGCTGTTTCTAATTCAACTTCCTTAAGTAAGCGATTGAGTGAATTGTTTCGTATTGACTTCAATTCTTTTCTATAAGTTTTATCTTTCCAAATAGATCTAGGATTTGAAACGAAATAATGAAATAACAACTCTTTATATACTTCATCTATTCCTATTATGATTTGATTTTTTCTTATAAAAGCCAGTATCGTTTTATCATCGCTATACTGAATAAGATGATTCAGTAAAGAATCATAGTCCATTTTACCATTTTCCATCTCGTATGCGACATGTAGGAGTGGAAACTGTTCCACAGTGAGCTTTTGTCGTAACTGGTGTACAAGGATTTCCCGCACTTGCTTTCTTTGAGCTTTTGATAATGATGATTTTAAATCATAGGAATCCGCGCGCGTCGGCATGCTAAGTAACTGGTAAAGGGCATCTGTTATCAGATATTTTTCCTCGGCCATTTCATCGTTAACCTTCATCCCATTAGAAAAAATCATTCCAAGGTTCATGATATCTTCTCTGGCTAGCTCACTTGGACGGATTTTCTCCAATAAGGTCTGTACAGACCGATCCATTAGCATTTTTTTAAAATCTAAGAAATCCAAGTCTTCCCTATCTAATCTAAATTCCTTTATTGCCATGACAGCCTTAATAGCATTATTTTCTCGTTTAATCGCAGATTCTACATTATCCATCACAACCATGATGAATTTTTCGATTGTTAAGAGATATGGTGAACTCAGCATTAACTTTAGTTCTCGAAGAATGTCTTCCACATGTGTGTAAGGTTTGAAGCGTTCACCAAAGTATTGTTCTAACAACCCATCATATCCAGGATGTCGATTCATAAGATTCAAGATTCTTTTATGACTAGGTATGTCTTCTTCAAGCAATTTCCATAATTGACCGAATAGAAAATGATTCCGATGATAGCTAACTGTCTCAAGAATAAAGGAGAACGGCTCATCACGTTCCAAAATTTTATTAATGGCTAAGACTGCCTTAATATAATCAACGGCAATTTCGGGATCAGCAGCAACTTTTTCTTCCTTTAATAGTTTAAGGAAAAGTGCAGCCATTTCTAACTTTTCTTCATGATGAACCTGTAAAAATTTCATTAGACCAGAAACAAAACCTACTTTATTTTTACTATAAAGAGAAGTATCGGTGCCAGTTAAGGTTAAATAAAGATCGGTTAATTGGTAATAGCTAGCTAATTCCAACTTTTGTACTTCTGGTAAGCCCGACAATGAGACTTCAGCAAATGCAAAGAAGTCATCGATACATTCCGAATTTAAAAAATGTCTTAGAGCAAACTCCAAATATTCATGCTTCTCACCTTCGATATTGACACCTGACACTCTTCCATCTGCAAAGTCAAAAATGAATTGCTTTTCAATCGAACGGTCACCATAATCTAATGTGCCAGGCTCAAAGAACAAGACATGAATATAATTTTTACTTTCAGGTGAACTGGAGAAAGTCAAGGCCCCTAGCTTACGGCGATGTGCGTAAGGTAAGTAAACATAGAGCAACTCCAAAAGTTGCATGGCATACTTCGTATAGTCTTCTAACGGGACATTAAGTGAAATGAATACCTTTTTCTTTCCGGAAATCGAGGTCATCACGGCAAATAACAGCTGTTTAAAATGGGATTCAGATATCCCTAGATTCCCAAACAAAGCATCCTTTTCTGCAACAACATCTCGGCGACTATGTTTCACAGCATCCATTTCAGAGAGGGTCATACCCAGACCAATATCATACGAAGTTTTAAATTCGGTGATTTGAAAAATCATAGCTGAATTTTTTACCCAATCTTCTTTAAGACTCGCAGGTATCACATAGTTATGCATAAAATAAGCGCTGCGCTGCCCGGTAAAATCAGCGGGTACATAGACCGCTTGCCCAATAACCATGTCGCCAGTTTCAGGCTGAAATAAGGTCATGGCTTCAGGATAGCGGGAGACATCTTTCTGACCGCTTGTTATTAAGGCCTTGGGTGCATAATACAGGCAAAAGGGATGTAAATATTTCTTTACAAAAGCCTTATCGAGCCCTTCGGAAACTGCAATGGTATCAAACCCGTCAGTGGTACTAAAAACACCGCCTCGTTCACGGGTATACATCTGCTGTTGAATTTTGCCGCTCATTGCTCCTGTCTCCCTTCAATATAACCAAGCTTATACATCAGCCAAATAAAAGGTTCATCCACACGGATAGGACTAATAATGCCGTTAACCTGCTGATTAACCGGGTTACTTCCAAGAGCAGAGACTGCGAAATAAGCAGTGTCTTTAAAATAAACATCAACAGCATCTACGAACGGAATATCCACCTTTGATAGGAATCTTTTAATCTCACCATTAATATTCTCAAATTCATTTATGTTAAGGAATCCCCTATGGATGACATTGCGAAACACATTACTATTTGATTGGATATATTCGCCCTCATCAGAACTTAAGGCGTGTAAAAGATCGCTTTTTGTAAGAACAACCGCAGTAGGAATATTCGTTTTACTATTCTCCTGTTGGGAGATAAAATCCTCAAATAACGAGATAACAACCTCACGAGGCTCATCTGCTAAACCAACAATTTTGCCAGGGTTTTCACCCATTTGATAGATCATCTTTTCACGTATGGCCCGAATCTGTATCGGGTCTACTAGAAATAATATCCCGGCTGAATTTTTAATGTGGGAAGCATGAAGCTGGAGGTAATCTTTTTGTGTCATCCCCTCTCCAGCCACATCAAAAAATACGAGTGTCAGTGGGGCACGGTCATCATTTTTAAAGACGAACTGAAAAATAAACGGCTCCTGACGTTTTGTCGTGGCGGTTGCTTCAAACAGATTCCCGGATTCAAATAAAGGGATTTCGTATTCATCCCTGAATCTTCGGCTGATTGAATTATTAAGTGGAAGGCAGGCCGCTTCAAAGTTACCTGCTGTCACACGCTGTAGAGTACGAATTAAAGAAGTAATATAAACTGATTTGCCCACAGATGTGGCTCCGACGATTGAAATAATATTACTTGGATACTTGCCAGCCGTAACAGGAAGGTCATTATGGCATTCCGGACAAAGACGATTTCTCGTCATGACCGAGTAGCGGTCAGAAATTCCTACAAGAACATTGTCAGAATAAAGCTTATTTTCATCAGCAATCGTGGAAGGGTCAATCCAAGCCTCCAATTCATCTATTGGTGCAAGTCCAAATTTAGCTCTGTATTGATTCAATTTATCATCTTCCTGGAGATGAAAGGTTTCATCATCTTCACGATGGTGTGCCGCACGGAATACAACCTTCTCGTGATGAAATTTCGAAAAGCAATAGGGACAGACAATATCATAATATAACGGCTTCACTGGCTCAGGTGGCGTATTAGTAAAAAGTTTTTTCAGTACTCCAAACATGTTAAGGTCTCCTTATTCTGGAATCAGCTCATAGATTTCTGCTGATTGTTTACCATTGCTAAAAAAAATTCGAATGTGTTCATCTTTATCAATTTCAATTTCAGGCTGCTCATTTTTACCTGAGTCGAAGTCACGAATAAAAGGAAATTTTGTTCCATCTTCAATAGAAACAGGAACACCACCTCGTTTTTTCACATATACTAATAATTCTTTATCAAGGGGAATCTCTGTCTTAATAGAAATCTTAACGACTTTTTTCGGTTTCAAGAATCTTTTTTTCGTGATGATAGAAAAATATATCTTCGCTTTCGTACCAGTTAAATAGATTACATTCTTATCGTTTTCCTGATTAAAAACGATTAATTTCCCATCACATTTCTGGCCAGGGATAATGCGGTAAAAGTAACGTCCAACTCCATCTACTCTCCCTTTATAGCCCTGATTAGCTTTATATTCTTCACGCGTATAAAACGTTAAATCACTCTCATTTATTTCACTCAGAGGCTTTATGTGATCAGTATGACCTTTATAAATGTAAACGAAGTCAATTTCATTTGACCAAAACCATGATAGGTGAATCTCAGAATCCTTGATTATCTTTCTCATATCCCTTATTTCATGATTAGGGGAGGGAGTGGTTTCCCAGTTCACACGTTTCACCCTCAATCTTTTTATTATATAAAACCATAGGGAACTGAACCCCAAAGATTCTGTTAAACAGTGCGGTAGGCAGCGTCGTTGTAAAAGTCAGCATGAAACTCATAGCCATTTTTAATATAAATCTCGTAATATCGTGTTCCCTTTTGATAGTACATTAAATCTTTTAATTTAAAACCACCCATCAGGGAGAGTTTTTCAATACCGCTTGATTTCTTTTCATGTGCACAACCAACCTTAAAGTGGCGTGTTTCATTTTCTTTCTCAATGGCAAAGTTCATAAGTTTACTATAAAAGTCGCCAAAGAAGTATCTTTCTTCATGACGATTCTCCTGTGTATAGTTGAATACTTCAATATGAATTGCCGAGTTTTGATGGAGTCGCTGATACAATTGTTTGAACAAATCTTCTTTAGTTAGAAACGCAGAATCGCCATACTGAGTTCGGACATTTGCTCGTTTTAACAGTTCATCCTCAAAGCTATGGTGAAATTCCTCATGGGTTAAGACCTCACGGTTACAAATCGTAATTAAGCGGTCAATCAGGTCACGTGCTCCATTCTCAAGTAACGAAAGCAGGCTTCCGAAAAAGCGCTCGTTGGAAATAAAAGAAGCTCCATGTTTTTCCATCAACTTTGCAGTGATGGTCCGAATGATATCTCCATAATACTCAGGGATGTTTCTATCCAAATAATCATCAGAATCGTTTAGACTCTCTGCTGCACTTTGCTTTAGAATTGACAAGGCTTGATTAATGCCTACTACTTTATCATGAAGAAATTGATGATGTTGCTCAAGCTCCTTCAGATATTGGTTTAAAATAGTTTCCTTTACTTCTAATGTTAGAATTTCATATTTTACTCGATAAACTGAGTCGAAAAAGTAGTTTACAAAGCTTGCCAGGTTTTTCTTATCAGAAAAAGGAAGCAGGCTCTTCTTGAAATCACAGCTTTCTACTGTTTGCTGATAATATTGTTCAAGTTTTGCTTCCGCCTTCAATCGGGCATTCTTCGTTTCAAGCAGCATCTGACGAATCTCATCCATAATGCTAAATTCATCATCGATGGTATCCGAGGTCCATAAATATGCGCTATATAAGCCATACTTTTCAACGTTAACAATTTTCTCAAAGATACAACGTTCAATTTTTTCTTTTAGATTGAGCTGCTTTAAATGCTCTTGTATAGGCTCTTCAAAGTTAGTCGCAAAGAATATCTTTGACCCATTCTCAAATAAATGCTCTTCCGCTTCCCGGACGGACAACTTTTTGACAGTTTGATAGGAGCTTGTGACCATTAAGCCATTCATATCTTCAAGCTTTTGAGCAGATGGCAGCTTTTCCTGAAAATACTTTTGAAAATCAAGTTCAGACAGTTCAAAAAGGCTTATAATTTTTTCAAGCTTATGAGTGCGTGAAGATACTCTTAAGCCAGTGATTAACTCGTTAAAAAATTGGCTTGCTGCATGTAAAGCAATCTGCTTATTTGGTCGACTCACCTTAGCAAAACCAGCAGAGGCATAAACAGGCTCGTTGGAGCTTCCTCTAATGTTTTTCTTAAATTCCTGATGATTATAGCTATCCATTTTTTCATGGTATTCAGTAATCAATTTCCGATTTTTAAGCAAATTGAGGTTGCTGATGATTTCATAGTTTTGCTTTTCCACATCATTTGAGATAATCCCATTTTCATTTTTATCACTTAATAGATATACCAAATCAAAGAGTGGGGCAGAAGAATGGTTAACAGGCATACTAAAACCATCCTCAGTCAATTGAAGTTCCTTTTCAAAGGCGTACTCGTCCTGTTGGAACGAATCAAGTTCATGCAGGAAACTTATTCCGAGTGAGGTAGAAAGAGCAAAACTGTCGTCCTCCTGCTTTTCTTTCAATAATCCGTATAGGTCAACCTCAATCATTTTAGAGGAATCGCGCAAAATACTTTTTAACAACAAAGTGAATTCCTGAATTAATATATTGGCTGGGTCATGAACGGAGGTCACAACACTTATGTTTACCTTTTGCAAGGAAGAATAGACCTTCCCGTATTCAGCTAATTTGGCTACCATCCTGCGGTAGATTTTATTCAGCTCAATCAGTATAGTTTCATCACGAAAGAAGGCTTCATAAAGGCCCTTACGGATGTGCTTGCGGTCTAAGCCCTGCCCTGGCACTTTAATGGAGAATACATTTTCGTGGGTAACCGTGTCGGTCTGATAAGCATGAAAATAGAGAATACCAGAGCTGTTGTGCCATTTTTCCTCGTTTATATTGATAATGGTCTTTAGAGCATCCCTAACAGAATCACCAATGAATAAAAAGATTATCGGATGATTGACACTTCTCTGTTCATTTTCTTCCAGAGTCATTTTCTCCAGCTGGTTTGCGAAAGTATTGGCAAACTTTTGTAAAAGTTCTTTCAAGCTGTTTCCCTCCAAAAAAGCTCTCCCAGGATGATAAAGTGGGCCACATGCAATTAACCGCTTGTGGCCCATAGATTAAGCACTAGTTGGGTCTATCAGTCCCGAGCAGAGGCTTTCTTATGATTTTAGTTGACTTAAAATTTCTTGAACCTTGATCATGATTTCTTTGTAAAAACTGTACAATTCTTCGCCATTTACGAAATCTTTGTAATCATAATCCAAGTTTTCTTTTTCCTTTTGGTAGGTGACAGCCATTTCCTCAAGAGTTGATATTAGTTCTGGCAAATTTTCTTGGTTCACTCAATTTATCGAGACGAAGATTGGATTTTCTTTGAAGCATATCCATTTGTTTTGTACTTAAAGCTTTAAAGGCGTTATAAATTTCGTAATCTACAAATTTGGTTGTCTTCAATAAATTCACAAATGGATCCCATGCATCCTCTTCGACTTCTTTATCATAAACAAAACGAGTACCATTTTTAACAATCGTCTTGGTATACATAGCTTGAATAAATGCATTCAAGGATTCTTCTCTATCCAATTGCCCTGCCAAATAATTATCAATCTCATCAATCTTTTCTTGAATTAGGCTATATTTTTGAACTTCTTCCTTTACCTTGTCAATTAGCTTTGGTGAGCGGATGAAGTTTTCTTTCGCATGGTCAAGGGTTGTGCTGCCAAAAATATCGCTGGTTTCAATCACTTCCATGCCGCCGTTGAGTAAATCTCTAAGCTCCCGTAAAAGCGGTTTTATATTTCCTGCCACTGCTTTATCTAACTGTTTGGTATCCACCTCGTAACGGGCAAATAGGTCTGAAATGCCGATGTCCTTAGTAAAATGACAGTTGAAATAGGCACTGGTACTCTGATTCATATCCTTTTTCTCAATAATGCCGAATTCCAAAGCTTGGTCAAACAGGGAACGAACATGATTATTGTATTGGTTGACACGTTCATTAAAGTACGTTTGACCCCAAGACTTCTCTGGAATTGGTGAAGGGAGATATGTCCAGTTTACCTTATCTGTTTGGACAAGATGACGACCGACTCCTTCTTTTTCTGAAATCGTTTTTTCATAGGATTTTTCATAGTTTTTCAGCTGTCCATAGGTATATAACGGAATCCCATTTTTCGTATTTAACCAGAATATACGATTCTTTAATTCACTTCGTTTTATAGTGTAATTTTCATGATGCAGAGCATGTTTTCTAAAGTTGTTGATTCTGTTATAAATATGCGGTGCACCAGCAGGTACAGAGACAAATCCCCAATTTGGGAAATTCAAACGTGCTGCAGGGTTCTTAAGATCGAATACCGGAAGGGCATCTTCATCTAACTTTCCTGCAATTTTCTGTTCAATAATTTGGTCAATGGCCATGTCTTGACCATATTTCAAGCGTAAAAAATCTTCCATAGACTTTGTAATCAAATCGCCAAACTGCTCTGTTAAGAATTCAGAAATATTGCCAACAATATCGATATCCGTTTCATCAATCCAATTAATGGATTTATCAAATATCATATTTGCCCATTGCTGTATTAATAGGTCGCCATCTTTTGAATCAAATATTTTTTGAATTTCTTTTTTAACATCTGGTACACTTACAAGATTCCAGTAGTAGGTGTTGCTTCCACTTCTTTTCACTTCTTCCCCTTTAATAAGGATATCGCCATTTTTTTGGAAGATGTCTTTAAGTGTCTCTAAAATTTCCTTATAAACCTCGTACATTTTAGAGTTCTCAATGCCTAAGAGATTTCTCAACTCCTCATAGAAGTCAATCATTTCTTCCATTCTTGATTGTTCAGCTTTTGCATAACTATGTGATACCTGCG
>Ga0181471_100040_pt1 | contig 29579 bp, 20 predicted proteins | sample InSIn5gowninarea_FD_119083 | JGI IMG/M metagenome (GOLD analysis project Ga0181471, IMG submission 119083) | Clean room microbial communities from NASA Spacecraft Assembly Facility at Jet Propulsion Laboratory, Pasadena, California, USA -... ...
ATTGGATAAGCTGGACGGAAAAAAACAGCCAGCGAAAAGATATTGAATTGATAGCTCCCAACTTCAGGCGACAAACAACGAAGGAAGTTTTGCCACCAGACGAACTGGGCATCAGTCGTCATAATGCCAACCGGTTTGACCTTGACGATGGCGATGGAGGCAGGTCTGAATACAGTGCAGGCGATATCTGGTTGTTACCTTACTGGATGGGCCGATATCTGAAAGTGATCAGCGCACCGGTAAAATAGAAGAGAACGTTCTAAATTATAGTAAACAAAGAAATAAACAGGGCTTCTATTCGGACAATATTTGTATTACATCGCAGTAGAAGATAGGAGGCTGTGATGCACTAATTTTAAAAAAATCATGATCATTTCATTTAAAAATGATACCACCTGGGGAATAAATATGAATAGGCATACATTTTCAGATCTTTTAGTCATTCTCACTTTGATTGTTGCAACAACATTCAATTCATGCGTTGATAAAAGTATCCGCGAACAAACAGTAAAGGAAGTGATGGATCAAACGGTTACAAAACTCTACAAAACCATGAGTGAAAAGGAACTGGATTCACTGACTAATGACCAGGTTATGGCTTTGTTTAGTGACCAGGAAAAAAAGGTGCTGGCAACTAAGCACTGGATGTTCGATGTGAATGTGCCGGTGGTGGTGTCAGTGATGAGAAGCAAGGAACAAAAAACGGTGCCGTTTTGGTTGATTCCTGCCGGATTTGTAAAGACGAGCAAAACCATGAAAAATGAAGAGGTTACTTACGAGGTATGGCAGAAAAATTTTAACGCAGGCCATGTCGGACTGGGCGTAAATGGTTTCGAAGATTATATGCTGCATTATTTTGTTTCGGTGGCTCCTCAAAATAAAAATGATCAACTTGAATTAAGTAATTTCTTTCCGGCAAACCAATATGTAGGTGTTCTCAGGGATAGCTCTTTTACTTATTATGACTGGACTGAATTGGTCTTAATGAATGTTTCGGATGATATGAAAGGTCAAAAGCTGCTGACCACTATCAGGGGAAGGGGAACTGAATCGCATTTGATTGGAGCATTTCGTAAAACGACTTATCCCTCTTCTTCTACATCTGACCAGGTTATGCTGACATGGAGTTCCGATCCGGTAACCAGCATTGATATTCAGTGGCGGACAGATACTACCGTTGAGACAGGAAAGATCAACTACCGGGAGAAAGGTTCGGATATGGTACAGTCGGTTTCAGCAGAAAAATATAGGATGGAAGATCGTGATCTTATGAATGACCGATATATTAACCGCTTTACAGCTCAATTAAAAAATTTAAAGCCGGGTACAACCTACGAATATCAAATTTCACCACAAACCAACTGGCCTGAAAAATATACGTTTTCAACTTCGGTACGCGATAGTTCGTTTTCATTCATTTGGACAGGAGACACGCACCACTCGCCTACTATATCTAAACTGCTTAATCTTGCTGATCAATCCCACCCTGAGGCTGCATTTTATTCTATAGCAGGCGACCTGGTTAGCGAAGGTTTGCATCGCAATGAATGGGATGATCTTTTTCAATTCACTAAAGATATCATTTGCAGGAAGCCTTTGATGGCAGTAATTGGCAATCATGATACCCGCCAGGGATTAGGTGCATGGATGTACAGGGAGTTATTCAGTTATCCCAAAAATGCACCGGTTGGCGTTCAACAGGAACATACGTATTCATTCCGGTATAAAAATGCTTTGTTCCTTATGATTGAATCAACAGCTTCTATAGACTCTCAAAAAGTATGGATAGAAGATCAGCTTGCTAAAAGTGATGCCACATGGAAGTTTGCCATGTTCCATTTTGCGCCCTACAACTGGGATGAACCTTATCCCGACATCCAGGCAGCATGGGTACCGATCTTCGACAAATATCATGTGGATATGGTGATGAATGGACATATCCATTACTATATGCGTACTAAGCCAATGAGGGGAGGAAAAGTTGTTAGTTCTTATAACGGAGGCACAGCTTACGTGGAGTCGGTTGCAATTCCAACAGCACCGGAAAAACACCCGGAGGAACCTTATACAGTTGTGCGGAATTTCAATGGAGATATTTATCAGTATTGACAGCTTGAAGGAAATAAAATGAGTTTTAGAGCAGTAAATTCAGACAATAAAGTGATTGATTCATTTATGATTAAAAAGTAAAGAGGATTTTACAGTAGCTAAATGAATTATGATCATGACGGTGCGAATTTCAGCACACGGCTTTAATACTTATTTAAGTGTATTCGAGAAAATAGATGGTTATAACACAACCAGCCTATTGAGCACCTGCCTTGCCGGCAGACGGACAAAGCTGTCAATAGTACACGAGTTCACAAGTCAAGAGGTAAAAAGAGTAAGTGTACTAAGGGCTAAGGTAGGATGTACCTAAGGTGTGGGTTAGGGTAGGTATAGAGAAGGTACGGAGTTGCATAGGAGTTACTTAAGCGTAACATATGAGCAACCCACAAGGAACATCGGTATAAGTTCAGTATAAGATCAGTATAACTTCAGTATAAGTTCAGTATAACTCTGATTATTCCGAGGATGGGAATGGAAAATCTGGAGCGTTTTAGTACTTAGAAAAAAGACAACAAATTACTTCTTTTTACCTGAGTATTACTGTGAATTAATTTATTGGAGACACTTAAGATGCACCATAAAGCATGTTGTATTTAAAATTCATTGGTATGAAAAATAAATTAATCTCACTTTTTTATTGGCCTGTTTTGCTTTTTGTCTTTCTGCTGGCAGGCTGCAAGCCACACCATTCCTCTCCATTTAATGAATCTGCGCAAAATGCACTTTCTACATTTAAGTTACCGCCGGGATTTAAAATTGAGTTAGTTGCCGCCGAGCCCCTGATTTCCGATCCTGTTGATATGACCATAAATGAAGAAGGCTGTATGTATGTAGTGGAAATGCATGGTTACCCACTGGACTTGGGTAACTCTGGTAAAATAATTATGCTGAGTGATACAGACGGAGATGGAAAGATGGATAAACGAATTGTTTTTGCTGATACCCTTGTACTTCCTACCGGGGTAATGTGCTGGAAAAAAGGCATTATCGTAACGGATGCTCCAAATGTGTATTACATGGAAGATACAAATGGTGATGGTAAAGCTGACATAAAAAAAGTGATGCTTACAGGATTTGCTTTAACTAACCCGCAATATCTTGTTAATCGCCCGATGTATGGCTTAGATAATTGGATTTATCTCTCACATGAAGGCATCGAAGAGACAAATACTTATCAAAAAGAATTCGGAGATACCGGCAGAGATATTTTTTATCCTGACGATCCTAAAGGTGCCCGCTTACCGGTAAATGCTCAGGGACATATTGTACGGTTTAGGCCTGATATTCATGCACTGGAAGAAACTTCAGGTTCCACTCAATTTGGACAGACGTTTGATGATTGGGGGCATCATTTCCTTGTATCTAACGCAAATCATATTTACCAGGAAGTAATAGCTAACCGTTATCTTAAGCGCAATCCCGATCAAATTGTAGGTGATGCCACAGAATCTGTTTCTGATCACGGAGATGCCTGCGACGTGTTTCCAATTACTAAAAACCCTGAACATCAACTCCTGACTGATGTGGGTGTTATTACTTCCGCCTGCAGTATTACAAATTACCAGGGAGGTGCGTTTCCTGATAAATTTAATCAGCACATAACTTTTGTATGTGAACCTGTAAGTAACCTGGTGCATGCTGATCGCCTTAAAGACAAAGGCGCTTCTTTCATAGCAAGCCGGGCTCTTGACCAGCAGGAGTTCTTAGCATCTACAGATTCATGGTTTCGTCCTGTAAACATGTTTATCGGTCCGGACGGAGCTCTGTATGTGGTGGATTATTACAGGGAAATCATTGAACATCCGGAATGGATGTCGAAATCTGAGATAGAATCCGGTAAACTTTATAATGGCCGAGATAAGGGCCGTATATATCGTATAAGTGCAACAGGTGCAGCCCCTGCCGATTGGACTTCTCATTTAAATCTGAATGACTCCTCCGATATACAGTTAGCAGGAAAACTTTCCAGTTCGAATATTTGGTGGCGGCGCAATGCTCAGCGATTACTGATAGACAGAAATCATGACATGATCATCCCCGATCTTGTTAAGATGGCGCAAAACAAACAATCTTCATTAGGCCGTTTGCATGCCTTATGGACATTAGAGGGGATGAATAAATTAACTCCCGAATTAATTGTGCAGGCATTACAGGATCCGGAACGGGGCGTGCGTGAAAATGCTATTACGTTAGCAGAACTTCATCTTACTGCCTGGCCCGATCTAGTGCCCAGGCTGATTGCTTTAAAGGCGGATGAGAGTGAAAAGGTGAGATACCAGTTGTTGTGTACGTTGGGGTCTTTAAACACTCCGGAAGCCGGTGAAGCAAGGCAGGAACTTTTGTTTAAAGATATTAATGATAATTGGGTACAGATAGCTGCATTAAGCGCTACATCATCGCAAAGTGCTGACATGCTCGAAGGTGTACTTAAAAAATTTGATCCTGCAGTCACCGCCTATGCTTCGCTGGTAACCCGTCTCGGATCTGTCATTGCAGCAAATAAAGATTCTAAAACAATACATTCATTTTTACAGAGAGCCGTTGAACCAACCGCCGGGACAGCAATGAGTTGGAAAGCGCCTTTATTAGAAGGGCTTGCAGAAGGGCTTAAAAACAGAAAGTCAGTTCCGGAAGGTTTACACTCAGAAAAGAAATTGTTGATTAGTGTTTGCCTTCATCATCCTGATGTAAACATCAGAAGAAACGCCAGGATTATGCTGGAAAATATTGGTATTGCAGATAGTTCGCCGGAACTGGTTGTGATGCAGGAGGCTCAAAAAATTGCAGCCGATAAAAATATATCATCAGCTATAAGAGCAGAGGCTATTAATCTTATGGCTCTTCAAAATCCTAAACAGGAAGCCGCATTTTTAGAAAGCTTAATTACGCCCAATGCGCCAAGAGATATTCAATTAGCGGCTATACATGCGCTAAACAAAATTCCGGATACAACGGTTTCTGTTTTTTTATTAAAAAGCTGGGCATCCTTATCTCCCGGTATAAAAGAAGATGCTCTTAATACATTTATTACTGAACCATTCTCTGTGCCTCGCATTTCGCTTTTGCTCCAAAGCATTTCAAACGGAACAATAACAAAAGCAGAATTAGGCTGGCCGGTAACGGTGATTCTTATGCGGGATATTCCGGATTCTCTTAAAGAGTATGCCAGGACATTGCTATCAGGAAAGAAAGAAGACCGCAGCCCGGTAATAAAAGAATATGAAGCCTCGCTTCAATTGAAAGGAAATGCCGGTAAAGGAAAGGTGGTTTTCGTAGCCAATTGCCTGGTATGCCACGAGGTAAGGGGTAAGTTGGGTGTTGCTTTTGGGCCCGACCTTGGCACCGTTCAAAGCTGGAACCCGGAGAACATCATGATTAATATCCTGGATCCAAATCTTTCCATTTCTCATAGTTATGAATTATGGAACATAGTGCTTAATGATGGAACGATGCAGCAAGGGATCATAGTATCACAAACCTCAAATGCCATTGTTTTGAACAAGCAAGGCGGTGCAAAAACAACGATTGCAAAAAAGGATATAAAATCACTCAAAACATTAGATATGTCACCGATGCCAAATGATTTTGAAAAAAGAATTGATATGCAACAAATGGCTGACCTTGTTGCTTTTATTAAGCAAGGGGGATAATTGTATTGTCCTTTGACGATTAAACTGCTTTATAATAAAATGATAAACAAATTTTTAAAATTGTATCAAATTGATTTATAAAAATGAGCTTACCCACACTACTTCGCACCGTATTTTCTGGCCTTATTTCAGTGATCCTACTTCAACCCTTAGTTGCTCAAACCGCACATGTAGATACTATCTTAAATGATTTCTATCATCGTCCGGAACGTGTGATGGTGTTGGCTCATAGATCGGCACATTTGGTTCATCCTGAGAATTCCCTGGCAGCCATCAGGGATGCCATAGAAATAGGTGCTGATATCATCGAGCTTGATGTTCGCAAAACCAAAGATGGTGTGTATGTATTATTGCACGACAAAAATATTGATCGTACAACCATCGCCAAAGGTGAAGTAAGTAATTACACGTATGATCAATTGAATGCTATACCATTATTACAAAACGGGCAGCCAACCAATGAAAGGATTCCAACATTCGAAAGCGCGCTTCGTGCAGCAAAGGGCCACATTATGGTTGATATTGACTTTAAATTAGACTCCAGCGAAGACGCAATAAATGTTTGCAAACTGATCCGTGAAACCGACATGCAAAAACAGGTTCTGTTTTTTGTTTACGATTACCACTATAATTCTACCCTGGATAGCATTGACAGTTCGATACCTGTAATGCCCCGTGCTTATAGTAGGGAAGATGTTATAGATATATTAAAAAACTATAAAGTCCCGGTTATACATGTTGATCCTACTTTTTACAGCGATACTTTAATGAGCCAAATCAGAAGCCATAATGTTCGCGTGTGGATAAATGCTTTAGGCAAATTTGATGACCTTGAAAAAGAGCAGAAGAATTCGGGATACGATAGCATATTAAAAATGAAAGCCGTAAACGTAATTCAAACAGACTATCCGGCAAACCTCTTAAAGTACTTACAGGAACGAGGCCTGCACAGGTAAATCAAAATTATTATTGATGAAAAAATTAAAACTTCTATTCGCATTGATTTTATTGATGGATGGCATTTTATACAGCCAGCCTGTAACTTCAAATGCTGCTGTGGTTAAAAGCATGCTTATTTTTCAACCTCAACCTTTGCATACGCATGGCAGCTCAATAGTGAATCTTCCGAATGGCGATTTTCTGGCGGCATGGTTTGAGGGCAATGGGGAACGGACGGCTGACGATGTAAAAATTATGGGAGCACGTTTAAAAAAAGGCGATGCTTCATGGAGTAAACCATTCCTAATGGCTGATACATATAATATCCCTGATTGTAATCCTGTACTCTTTCTTAACCACCAGAATAAATTATTCCTCGTTTGGATTGCGGTACAAGCCAACCGTTGGGAATATTCAATTCTCAGGTACAAAACATCAATTGATTACAATAAGATTGGAGCGCCTGTATGGAACTGGCAGGATAATATTTTGCTAAAACCCGATGATCGTTTTGCGAAAGAAGTACAATCTAAATTTAAAGATTTACCACCCGGCACATCGGCATGGGCAGCTTATGCTCCCCAATACGATAACATGATCATGGATGCAAGTAAGGATGAAGGCAAACGGAGTATCGGCTGGATGACAAGAATTAAACCATTGCTTTTAGGAGAAAATAAAATATTGCTTCCACTTTATTCCGATGGCTTTAATTTTTCATTGGTTGCTATTTCTGATGATGACGGAACAAGCTGGCAACCCAGCCTGCCGATCATTGGCAGAGGCAATGTGCAACCTTCCTTGATTCGAAAAAAAGATGGAACGATTGTGTCCTATATGCGCGATAACGGAGATGCACCACCCAGAGTCCAAATCAGCGAGTCTGTTGATTCAGGGATGACCTGGACAGCAGCACAAAAAACAGAGATTCCAAATACCGCCAGCGTACAGGTGTTAGCGCTCAGTGACGGAAGATGGGTATTTATTGGCAATGATATTGACAATGGACGTTATCAAATAAGCTTGTACTTATCTGATGATGAAGGAAAAACATGGAAGTGGAAGACCTATCTTGAGCAAGTTAAAAAAGGTGATGGAAGTTTTTCATATCCTTCCATGCTACAGGCTTCTGATGGAATGTTGCATATCACCTATTCTTACCAGCGGGAAGAAAAGCTTGAATCTATCAAATACATTGTTGTCAATCCTGCTTTGATACCTAAACATTGACAGAAGCAAATTGATTAAAACATTCATTCTATTTATGAGAAAGCTTTCAATTACAATAATGACTTTACTGTTTACCTATGTTGTTAACGCATACGATTTCAATAACAAGTTGGCTTCCTCTTTTATTAGTCAAAGTTTTTTGGCGCTGCAATCAACGCATTTACCGAAAACGAGACATAGGCTAGTAGTAATAGCACATCGTGGAAGCCATTTAAATGTTCCTGAAAACACATTAGCTGCTTATGCAAACGCTATAAAAGAAGGTGCAGATTACGTAGAAATAGACTTGCGCACTACCAAAGACGGTCACCTGGTTATTATGCATGATGAATCCCTATCCGAGATGACAGGAGCAAAAGAAAAGATAAAAGATTTGAATTATAGCGACATCAAAGACCTGAAAATAAAACCTGCTGTTAAAGGAGATACCACTAACTATCGCATTCCCGAGTTTACCGATGTATTGAATTTATGTAAAGGGAAAATCAATATTTACCTTGATTTTAAAGACGCAGACGTGGAGAAAACGTACAGGTTATTAACAGTATCCGGGATGCAAAATAATGCAGTGGTTTATTTGAATAAAGAAGAACAATATGAGCAGTGGAAAACTATTGCACCGCATGTTCCATTAATGACAAGCCTTCCCGAAAACATGAATATTGCTCAACTAAATAATTTACTGGATACAAGGCCCCTGGATGTAGTTGATAATGCTTTCAATAATAACCTGGTAAACCTTATGCACAAACGTAACATCGCGGTGTGGCTCGATGTGCAAAGTGAGGATGAGGGGCCTGCAACATGGGAACAGGCGTTGAGATTGGGAGCGGATGGATTGCAAACAGATCATCCTGAAAAGCTGGTAAAATACCTGGAAGATCAGGGTAAAAGATAACTTTATTCCTCCCATGCAGCTTAATCAAAAATTGTTTGGAAGTACCTTTTGATTTGGAATGGCTGCAGAATATTATTAATGCGTTAGTATTAATCCGCAATTTTATTTACATACTTAGGTTTAAGCACCGTAAGCACTAAAATAATAGCAGCAAGTACCACAATGCCAAGGATGGCGAAATCCCTGCCCAGCGTGCCTGAATCTGCTGATTCACCCAGGAATTTTGTTATGAAAGCTCCTGCTGATATTCCAACGAGGTTCATTAATCCATAGCCCGTAGCACGATGACGTGGTGATGCAAACTGACAGAGAATAGGCATATTGTTCACATCAAACATACCGAAGCCAAAGCCAAAACCGATTGCCCCAATTATAATAGGGACAATACTTCCTCCCAAACCTATTAATAATAACGACGGTATAGTTAACCCCAAGCCAATAACTCCGGTATAAATTCTTCCCCGTAAATTGCGATGAACCCATCTATCGGAAATGATTCCGCCACCTAATACGCCTACCAATGAAGAGAGAGACAGCGTTATTGTTGCAATTGGCCCGGCATAGTCCATATTAATATTCAGGGATGTAGATATAAGAGTCGGCAGCCAATTCTTAGCAGCCCATCCTGGAAAGCTTGGTGCTGCAAAATAAAATAAGATTACCCAGAACGTTGTGGTTTTTAATAAGGTTGCCATGCCTTTTAAGGCTGATCCAAACGCTTGAAAAAAAGTTTGGTCAGTATATGTTACATCCTGATCGTCGCGTTTTTCTTTGAGAAAGAATATTAAAATTAAGCTATAAGCAATACCAATGAACCCGAATACATGGAAAGTAGCCTGCCATGAAAAATTAGTTGCAAAAATTGCCCCAAACCCCCCGAAAGCCTGACCCAAATAAATGCCGGTCATGTGAATTCCAACAGCCAAAGACCTGGTTTTTCCCTCATGGTAATCGGCTATCATAGCCAGGCCTGCGGGCATATAAAAAGCCTCACTAACCCCCATGACGCCCCGTAAAATATACAGTTGATTAAAATTAGTGGAGAATCCCATTAACATAGTGACGGCAGACCATACAAACAAACTGCCTACAATTAACCATTTTCTGTTTATTCTATCCGCTATTAATCCTGAAACCGGACTCATCCAAGCGTATATCCAAAGGAAAATTGCCATCAGTCTGCCAAAGTTTGCAGCGCTTTCCAGCTCGACGAAAGTCGTCATCATGGATGGCTTCATGGTAGCGAGCATTTGACGATCCATATAATTCAACAGCGCTACACCCCACAAAAGCATAACAACTATCCATGGATAAATTTTCTTATTGTTCATTATGTTTATCTTTCAAACCAGTTCTTGGTTTGCCTGAATTTGATATATGAATACGGGAGTAAGAAACGTACTTAACTAAATAATTCATTAAAGACAGCCTGAATGTTGGATGTTTGCTTTAATAAAAATCCCGGCTTATTTGTGATTCTAACGTTTTTTATTGTTTACAATGACTCTGCATTTTTCAATATCCAATCCTTGGTGGCCATCCAATAAGCAATTTTTTTCCGGTTAAAGGTGTACGTCACTACAATGCTATCATTAAAGCTAATGATTGCCGGATAGGAAAATTCCTCATCTTTCTTACCATCTTCCAAATCTATTTTTTTAGGCCACGTTTTTCCATTATCGAATGAAATGGCAAGCGCCAGTTTACCCCGTGATCCCCAATCTTTTGTTGTTGGATTATAAGCTAATACCAATGTGCCATCCGATAATTTAGCCACATCAATCCCGCTGTTCGGATTAGGCAAAGAAGATTTGTAAACGGGCGACCATGTTTTGCCATAATCTTTGGAATCGCTGCGGCATATAACGCCTGCTGTACTTCTTAGAAATGCATGTACCTGTCCCGGCTCTGATTCCCAAAGTGTCGGTTGTATGATTCCCTTTCCTGTTATTTCTTTACGATCAATCTGGAGATAGGGGGTAGCTTCCCACGACTTGCCTTCATCTTCGCTGCGGTCGAAAAAGGCATTCCACATACCTTGTTCATTGGATGCTCCGGCAAGCCATGTACCATCAGACAATATGATCATTTTATTTCGAACGGGCCCGCGTCCGCCGTGGTCATCTTTAACTAATTCCCTAGCCTCAGACCACGTTTTTCCTTCATCATCCGAAGTCTTAACCCAGGTTTGCCATTGAGGAATTTCTTTTCCTGCTTTGAAGAAAAGATAAATTTTTCCTTCCGGGGACTGGAATAAAACCGGGTTCCAATGCGATGTATTATTAATTTTTGCCACTTCAAATGTTTTATCCCAGGCGCCGGGCTTTCCTTTCACCATCCATATACCAACATCATTATTCTTTTCTTCTGTTCCACCAAACCATGCTGCAATGAACGCTCCGCTTTTTAAATGAAGGATAGTGGAGGCATGGCATTCAGGATAGGGTTGATCATCTCCAAAAAGAAATCCTTTAAAGGGAAGCGAATCCGATTGGCTCATGGATTTCATTTTCTTAATAGAATAAGATTTTGAAAAACAATTGTATAGTATGAAGAATGCAAAAAAAAGAAGGCTTATTTCCTTTAAGTTAATTGTTCTTTTCATTTTACAAAATTTCTGTTGTGGATTATAATCGATAGTAGTCTCAATTACAAAATGTATAAATTATTTATCCTGCCATTATAAAAGTTCCGAAAAAATACTTCAATTTTTTAGCTTCAGAAATTTCCAGATCACTTATGACAAGATGCTACAATTGATTGATAAGATAAGGTAAAGAGAGCCCCTTCTTAGTGGTATATTTTTGTAAGAGGTAAAACATCCGTGAAATGCTTTGAAAAATGGAGTCCGATAAAATGGGAAGTATAGCAGTCTGATTTCACTACCTGTGCGTTTGAAAAAGTTTCAGAGGTAATAAAAAAAATATAATCACATGAAAGAAAATGTTGAACGGAGGTTTGTCCCTGTTATGTTGACTCCATTTAAAGAAAATGGAGAAATAGATTTTGACGGGCTGACAATGCTTACAGAATTATACATACAGACAGGCGCAAAGGGATTATTTGCTAATTGCCAGTCAAGTGAAATGTTTGATTTAAGCGAAGAAGAAAGGTTGCTGATTGTAAAGCATACCTTAAAAGTTGCAAACGGAAGAGTGCCTGTAGTAGCGGTTGGCAATTTTGGAACAACAATCCCCGAACAAGCTGATTTTGTCCATAAAATTTATGACACCGGAGTTAAGGCTGTTATTATAGTTACGAGCCTTATTGCTGAAGAAAATGAAAGTAGTGAAGTTTTTGAGGAGAGAATTTTTGAGTTATTCCATCTCACTGGAAAAATCCCCCTTGGATTTTACGAATGTCCTCAGCCATATAAAAGACTCCTCTCCGCAGAACAACTTAGAAAATTTGTAGCTACAGGCAGAATAATATATCACAAAGACACTTGTCTTGATATAGAAATAGTAAAAGATAAATTGAAAGCAACAGACGGTATTGATACATTCGGGTTATATGATGCTTATGCGGTAAATGCGGTAGCTTCCTTAAAAGCAGGAGCAGCAGGTCTTTCGTGCATCCAAGGTAATTTTTTTCCTGAATTGATTGTATGGTTATGTGATCACTTTAATGATATAGATGCTAACGGAAGTGTAAATAAAGTGCAAGAATTTTTAACTAGCCACATGGAAGTGATTCATTATGCTTATCCTGTAGTTGCTAAATATTATCTACAAAAACGTGGAATAAATATTACTACTTTTTCAAGAACTAACACTGATACTTTTACTTCGGAAATAAAAGATAAAGTGGATTGTCTTTATAATGAGTATCATCTTCTTAATAAAGAATTAACCGCCAACTTAATTTAATGACCCGGTGCAATGATTTTAAAATTCTGTTTATTGCTTGCGGCTTGTCTTTCAGTTTTTCCGGTATTAGCGAATCGTCATTCCTAATTCATGATCAATTTAAAATGATGCAACTCACTCATGAAAATAGCGGCCATACAATCCATAATACTCAATGCTTTTCGCAGGATGACGAATGGATCGTATATGATACCCGCAATAATGACACAATGATTGCAAGTACAGGAAATATCTCTATGGTAAATACTCAAACTAGAGAAATCCGGGAACTTTATCATACGGAGCACCAAACGCTTTATGGACCTGGCGTTGGAGCGGCTACTTTTTCACCGGTTGCTAACCGTGTAATATTTATCCATGGTGTACGAAATGCTGATAAGAGCAATCCTTATGGATTTGCACGCCGCACAGGTGTAGCCATTGATATTGCCAAGCCTTTTCATCCAATATTTATAGATGCGCGTGATATTACTCCTCCATTTACTCCTGGAGCATTGCGTGGCGGCACTCATGCGCATAATTGGAGCGCTGATGGGAAGTGTATTAGCTTTACTTATAATGATTACATTATACAGCAACTGGAAAAAAAAGACTCTTCTGTAAAAGACCTTCGCACCGTAGGGATTATGATGCCGGGCACTGTTCAAGTAGCTCACGATCCATCAGAGGAAAATAACAGTGGTGAAATGTTTTCTGTGATAGTAGCAAAAGTTACAAAAAATCCTCAATCGGAAAGTGATGAAATTGATAAAGCCTTTGGTGAAGGATGGATTGGTACAAAAGGTTATAAGAAGAGTGACGGTAAATGGCAACAACAAGCTATTGCGTTTCAGGGCGAAGTGACCAACCAGGATGGAACAAAAAAAACTGAAGTTTTTGTATTGGATTTGCCCGAAGATTTGAAAAAATCAGAACCAGGCAAACCGCTGGAAGGCACAACTAACTCAAGGCCAAATGTACCCAAAGGTGTAACACAACGAAGAATTACCAATACTCCAAATGGGATACAAGGCCCCCGCCATTGGCTAAGGTGTACCCCAGATGGCAATCTCATTGCTTTTTTATCAAAGGATGATGAAGGCATTATCCAGTTGTTTGGTGTGTCACCTCATGGAGGAAAGATTACACAGCTTACTTTTAATTCTTATTCAATCCAAGGACCATTTAATTTCAGTCCTGATGGAAAGCACCTTGCATATCTTGCAGATAATAGTGTTTTTGTTACAGACGTCAAAACACATAAGTCCAAACGCTTAACTCCCCGGGCTTCCACCGAAGAAAATGTAACCGGATCAGTAGTTTGGTCAAATCATGGTTCCATGCTTGCATTTAATAAGTATGTAAAAGACAAAAAGACTGATAATTTATTCCTTCAAATATTTATAATAAAAGAAAGCTTGCAATAATTTTCCGTGTAAAAAAGGGGGAATTATTTTTATAAAAATCAGAAAGTCCTTATTAAAAAGATAAGTTTTCGTTAGAGTTTTCAACTATCAGGTATTCTCGTTTATAAGTTAAAGGGGTTACACCAATTATTTTTTTAAATTGCCTGTAAAAATTAGAAATATTATAGAATCCACATTTATCGGCAATCTGCTCAACAGACATTTTGTCTTCTATTAAAAAATGGCAGGCATGGCTAATGCGAATTTCGGTAAGAAAATCGTAGTAGGTTTTATTGGTCATTAATTTAAAATAACGACAAAATGAAGTTGCAGTAAGATTACTAATAGCTGCAATCTGTTCTAAGGTGATAGGTTGTGAATAGTTAGCCATTGTATAGGTGCATACTACGTTTAAGCGTTCCGTTTCATATTTGTTAGATTGATAAAAAGTTTTTTCCCTGGTAACCTGATAGAAATCTTTTGTCTCAGATAAAACTTTAAGAATAGAAAGTAAAGCGATCAGCCGGTCAAGACCTTCTGCATTTAATGCAGCTTCAATTAATGGAATAAGTTTATCGTGGGATTCATTAATAATTACCATTCCTTTTTTTGCCTTTTCAAAAAGCAAGGGTAGATGGCGGGATTCTGGTAATAATAGCATGTCGTTTCCCATGAAATTTGATGAAAAATGAAGGACTATTGCTTCAACACCATATTGGGAAATAGCTGGTGACACATTATCTCTGCAATGCCATTTATGTGGCAGATTCTCTCCCAGCAGCACAATTTCACCATCTGAAAAGTTGCTGATATTATCACCAATAAAGCGAACACCTTCTCCCTTGATAAGATAATGTAATTCCAGTTCAGGATGATAGTGCCACAATGATCCAAAGGAGGAATCACGGCGTATGCTGAATGATGATTCTAATTGCAGCGGCACTTTATGGAAATGAGGTTTCATAATTGCAGAGCGTTAGAATTGGGAATGTCGTTCCTCTAAAAATACGAAAAAAAATTATTATGGTGAATTTTAAGAAAAATTGAACGTATATCAAATAAGAAGTAAGCACAGTACGCATTGAATTCTATCAGGTATTTCATTGGTTATTGCATAACCCCTGTGAATGAAACAATAAGACTTTATTTAAGTAAAAACCGTTTATCACGCAGCAATAAGGTAAGTACACCTGCTTGGAGTTCTCCATCTTCCGTTAATGCATATGGCTTCAATCTTATAAAAGTTAAGTATACTTAGCTTCTTAAAATTACACTTTGTAAATTAAGTTCCTAGTCTAGATGGAAAATTATGCAAGAAAAAGTGAATAGTGAGACAATACCAACACCAATTTTATTTCACATTGAACCGTTACAGTTCAGGGAAACTATCAGGCAAATTATTCGCGAAGAAGCAAACAATGTTGAAACTATAAGACCAGTATTTATATAACTTTAAAAATATGCCAGTTGTTCCGGGAAAGGTAATTGTTAGATACTTTCCATTTGAATTTTTAGCCAGTGCCTTTTATAGGTTTCTCTAACCTGTACCGTTGTAGTATGTCCAATAAAGTAAGAAACGGTTGCTTCACCTACATTTTTATCCTGCAGTAGGATAGAGAGACTCAGACGGGCACACAATCAGGTAATATATTTGGTAATACCAGCTTTTTGCATTCCACTGGATAAGTATTTTATTGATGCCATCAGCACTGGGCAGATTGAAGATCGTTTTATTTTGACTGTTTATGGTGAATGCTTTTTCTTTGCTTTCTCCAAAATGAAATCTGCATTATGGTGGAGGGTAAGCGTAACAGATTCTCCGGTCTTCGCTTGGATAATCCTGTTGTCAGTATTCCATCCGTTATATCCTTCCATTCTAACTTTTTTACATCTACAATTGCAATGCTGTATAACAACAAAAATCAAGGCTGCCTCCACTTCTTCATTGAAGAATGGCGTATTTAATAGGATCAGGTATGCTTCTAATTCGAAATCGGATTTTAGTTTAGCATAACGCTTGGATTTTGCAGCTACGTGCTCGGTATTTTTTTGAAAATAACCATAGCTTGTAGCTGCGTTAATCACCCATTTTAACTTTGCATAATAGTTACCAGGTGTTTTTCCTATAAATTTATCAAGCAAAAACTGCCGAAAACGCTTATAAAAATTATCTGTATTATCTACAGGAGAAATAAAGTCTTTTGCAATAAACAACTTGAACTGAGTAGGACTATTATAAAGATGACGATTTCCTTTGCGGTTGTTGAGCTTCGCATATTTCTCGTAATACTCCATAAAAATGGTTTTGAATTTATACGTAGGAATATATGCACTACCAATAGATCGCTTTTCTATAATAGCCTGACTTTTCCTAGTTTCAAGTAGCGCCAGTGCTTCCTTATTGTGATTCTTTTGAATTTGATCTTTCGGTTTTTATAGATAAATATACCCGTAGTGGGGCACTGACCAGGTCCACGCCCTAAGTCATAATAAAAGTTAATCTTATCACCTGTTCAGTTCAATCTTTTAATAAAGTTCATGGGGTAAATATTTTTAAGACTAATGAAAAATTGGCTCAAGGGTATGCCATGCCAGATCATATTTTAATTGTAAGGCATGGATTTTCAGCGTCCCGGAAGGAGACTCAAATAAAGTGGCAAATAGCGTGAAAAATGGTTTTTACTTATGTTGGATATTGGTATTCAAAGTGCCATTTTGTTAACAATTTAATTAGAAAAGGAGGGTAGCACAAGGTTAAATCAGTGTAGGCGGTAATATCCCAAAGTAGCTTAATATGGTCTTTGAATTCCCCAACAAAAGTAAGTCATTCAACGTGTCATTTGTGTGTCAACTACAGCGGTAGAAAGCGGATAAAAGCGACACTTTTTGACACACCACAAATAAAAAAGCCTTGTAAATCAATGATCTACAAAGCTTTCAAGTGCCCAGGACTGGATTCTTTATCCTTTGTAAATCAATAACCTATCTATTTGGAGTGTCAATATTGTGTCATTAAAATAAAAGAACTTTGAACATGTGCTGCTTCTGATTACTTTTCCTCCCTTCCTACCTGTCACTACAAAATTATGATACTCTTTGAACAATTTTGGATGATGGGAAAATTTATCTGTGGATTTGGTTCATGATGTAATTGTATTATTTCACATTTTATTCAAGAACATACACTAGCAAAACAGAGTGGTGGTGAGCTCTCTAATAAACTCACCTATTGGCTATCAAATCATAAAAAAAGGTGTAAATAACGTAATATTCCGATACAGAAAGTGAAAAGCATTGATTTTAGTGCGTTGTAGCGTTTTTAGCAACAGAATAGTGATGAGTATTTCAACTCAATAAATACCTGTTCTACGGTACTATCTTATCAGCGTTACTGTTCCTTGTGCTGCATCAGATATGCCGTCAGTATCAACTAAGGAATTCTTCCATATATACGTGCCAGCATCTTGGTCAACATTGTTAATAGTTCCATTCCAGCTTTGGCTAATGTTGTGCGATTCAAATACCTTCTGTCCAAAGCGGTTGTAAATAACCGTATGGAGTTGCCTAACAGGAAACGGATACTTTACTTTGAATATGTCATTGAGTCCATCCTTAATAGGTATAAAAGCAAACGGCATCATCAGTTTACAAACTTGGTTGGTGATATGAATAGAATCAGTTTGAATGCCGCACTGGTTCCTTGCCGTTAACGTATAAACACCTGCTCATTCCCTTTATGTATTTTCAATGTTCGGTAATGCGCCGTAACCTTTAGTCAAAGGAGCGCATCAATTGAAATGGAATAGCCATTTGGAGGAGGTTGGCAATACTTTACGTATGCTGAGCATATTAGGGTTCATTCTTTTCTGTTCTATACTGCTCAGCACAATCCAGGACAGGAGCTTGCATAAGGAAATTAGGCTAACTGGAGAGAAATATTATGAACGATTAGTAAATGCATGGACCGGGGCTGAGGTTTAATAATTGAAGACCCTGAAGAATCATTTTCATCCTTTACTTCGAGGTGCGCTATCGCTAACACCTCGAAGAATGGGGAATAAGGACTTTAAAAACTTTTGAAAATCATATGACCATCATATCTATAAACTCATCAACTGGTGTATTAACAAGCCTATAAAAATCGAGTGAATTTTCCAATACTTTTCTTTGCTGTTTTTCGGGAAAAACACGCGCAAGATTAATCCTGAACTTATTGATGAGTTGCGGTATTCCTTCTTCTCTTCTACGTTTATGCCCAATCGGATAATCGACCTGAACGTCCTCTAAAACAGTTCCGTCATTTAATTCAATAGTTATTGCATTGGCAATAGAACGTTTGGCAGGATCGTGATAATCTTTTGTAAACTGAACATCTTCCACGCATTCTATTTTATCACGCAGCACATCAATCCAAATATCTGAAGCGATATCATCTTCATAATCCGAAGCTGTTAATCGTCCATAAATCAACGGCACAGCTACCATGTATTGAATACAATGGTCGCGATCGGCAGGATTGTTCAACGGACCTTTTTTATCAATGATTCGAATCGCAGCTTCGTGTGTGCGAATAGTTATCTTCCGAATATCTTCTGCTGATTTATTCAAAGCCTTTAATTTATAATGCAATGTCATAGCCGCTTCCACAGCCGTTTGCGCATGAAACTCTGCCGGGTAAGAAATTTTAAACAATACATTTTCCATTACATAGGAACCATAATCTCTTTGAAATGTAAATTGATTTCCCTTGAAAGATACATCATAAAATCCCCAGGTTTTAGCAGTAAGTACAGAAGGATAACCCATTTCGCCGGTTTGTGCAATCAGCGCTAAACGCACAGCTCTTGAAGTGGCATCACCGGCTGCCCAGGATTTACGGCTTCCTGTATTTGGTGCATGCCGATATGTTCTTAAAGATTGTCCGTCAACAAATGCCAGTGAGAGTGCATTGACTAACTCTTCATGCGTTAGCCCTAAAAGTTTTCCTACGACTGCTGTTGATGCAACCTTTACCAATATGACATGATCTAAACCCACTTTATTAAAAGAATTTTCGAGTGCCAATACGCCCTGTATTTCATGCGCGCGAATCATCAGGTCTAATACATCTTTCATAAAGAGCGCAGGTTTGCCTTCTGCAATAGATGTTCTCGAAATCCAATCGGCAGTTGCTAAAATGCCTCCTAAATTATCAGAGGGATGTCCCCATTCTGCCGCCAACCAGGTATCGTTAAAATCCAACCAGCGAATCATAGTGCCAATATTAAAGGCAGCCTGAATCGGGTCTAATTGAAACTGTGTTCCCGGCACCTTAGCACCATGCGGGACTATTGTGCCTTTTACAACTGGTCCTAAGAGTTTGGTGCAGGCAGGATAAGTAAGGGCTTCAAATCCACAGCCTAGTGTATCTAAAAGGCAATAATGTGCAGTTTTCCAGGCTAAGTCACTTTTAATCTCATAATTTAACACATAATCCACTATATCTACCAATACTTTGTCTGGTTGTGGTCTTTCATTTAAAATAGCCGATGCCATTGTTTATTTGCTTTTAAATTTAGATTGTACGATTTTCGATGGGGATAAAGGCTTTATTTTCCGGGCCGGTATAATTTGCGCTCGGACGAATAATTTTTCCATCCTGCCGTTGTTCAATAATATGTGCGCTCCATCCTGTAACTCTCGATACAACAAACAGTGGCGTAAACATCATGGTTGGTATGCCCATCAGATGATAGGAAACTGCCGAAAACCAGTCGAGGTTGGGAAACATTTTTTTTTCATTCCACATTACGGTTTCTAATCGTTCTGCAATATCAAACAATAACCTGTTACCAATTTCCTCAGAAAGTTGTTTTGCTACTTTCTTAATCACTTCATTTCTTGGATCTGATATAGTATAAACCGGGTGACCGAAACCAATGATTACTTCTTTATTTGTTAATCGTTTTTTTATATCTGCTTCCGCTTCATCGGGCGAATGATAACGGCTTTGAATGTCATAAGCTACTTCGTTGGCACCGCCATGTTTGGGGCCGCGCAAGGCACCAATGGCACCGGTAACTGCGGAGTAAATATCAGAGCCCGTTCCTGCAATTACTCTTGCTGTAAATGTAGAAGCATTGAACTCATGCTCTGCATACAACACCAAAGAAATTTGCATTGCGTTTATCCACGAATCCGAAGGCTTTTTGCCATGCAACAGGTGAAGAAAATGTGCACCAACGGTATCATCATCCGTTATTGTTTCTATTTCTTTTTTATTGTTTGCATAATGATACCAATACAACAAGGCGGAACTGAAAGATGCTAATAATCTGTCCGCAATGTTTTTTGCGCCTGCTTCATTATGATTATCTTCTTCCGGTTCTATAGTACCCAGTGCCGAAACGTAGGTACGCATTACATCCATAGGGTGCGCTGTGGATGGAATGTTCTTCAGTATATTTTTTACAGCATCAGGTAAACCTCGTAATGACTTCAACTTATTTTTATAATCATCCAACTGTTGTTGCGTTGGCAATGAACCATAAATTAATAAATAAGCCACTTCCTCAAATGTTGCTTTAGCTGCCAGGTCCAGAATATTATAACCGCGATAATGTAAATCGTTGCCGCTTTTACCAACACTGCACAGCGCCGTATTACCTGCTGCTACACCGGAGAGTGCCACACTTTTCTTGGGCTTGAATGTTGTTTGCTGATTCGTTTCCATTATTGCTTCTTTTTAAACAGGTTATCTAATTTTTGTTCGTAATCATAATAACCGATGCTTTGATACAATTCTTCTCTTGTTTGCATGGTGCTTAAAACATGTTGCTGGGTTCCGTCTTTGCGAATATGTTCATATACATTTTGCGCAGCTTTATTGGCGGCACGAAAAGCAGACAAAGGATATAGTATCAGTTCAACACCTGCAGCTTTCAATTCATCAACGGTGTACATTTTTATCATACCAAACTCCGTAATATTTGCCATCACAGGAATGCCGGTTGCCTTTACAAACTTCCTGTAAAGCGTTAAGTCATTTACTGCTTCCGCAAAAATAAAATCAGCTCCGGCTTCTTTATAAGCCACTGCTCTTTCTAATGTTTTTTCCAAACCCTCATTTGCAAATGCATCCGTTCTTGCACCAATTACAAACTGTTCATCTGTTCGTGCATCAACAGCAGCTTTCAACCTGTCCACCATTTCTTCCTTACTCACCACTTCCTTGCCGGGTCTGTGCCCGCAACGTTTAGCGCCAACCTGGTCCTCAATATGCAATGCCGCAGCACCGGCCTTTATCAACGATTTTACGGTGCGTGCAATATTGAAAGCAGAAGGTCCCAAACCCGTATCCACATCCACCAATAAAGGCAATGTACAAACATTAGTGATGCGTTGAATATCTATCAAAACATCTTCCAGGGTTGTGATGCCTAAATCGGGAATACCCAAAGAACCTGCTGCTACACCGCCACCAGAAAGATAAATAGCATTAAAACCAGCCTGTTGCGCAAGCAACGCATGATTTGCATTGATGGTTCCAACAATTTGTAAAGGCTTTTCTTGTTTCATTGCTTCGCGGAAACGAAGTCCAGCAGAATATATTTGTGTTGTTTCCTGCATTAATAATAATTTTAAATTCAAAATATTAGTAATCGTTTGTACTATTTCGGCGAAGATAACAGGATATATAAAGAATAAGACCTTTTTAAAAGGTCTTATTCTTTTTAAAGTATGTGACTTATTGCTTATACTCAGAATTACGAACACGACTGATACGTTCATCCTGCATGGAGCAGGTTGCGCCGTTGACATTTACATCATCTTGCGTACAATCCACCTGGTTGTGCTATTCCGTTCGGATTGACCACTGAATTCCGTTTATGGTTGACCAGCAAATCCATTGATAGCTAAATCTTTTCATGGTCAATGCTTACCGGAATAGGGTGATCTCTGGCAGCGGAATTTCCAGAGTGCTTCTGAATATTACACCTGTTGCGGCAGATAGGTTTATTACATGGCAGCCATTTTATTGCTGTGCCGGTACTCTTTCAAATACATCTTCAAATTGCGAGATTTGCTTTCCATTTCCGCCCTTTACAATGCCCGTTTCATACATTTTGTTGCCTTCAAAGCGAAGCATAACTTCTATTGGCATTGCTCCGCTTGTGGGAAATGAAGCGTGTTCAACTTTGGCAATTTGTGTATTACCGTTTGCAGTATAGGTGCCTTCCATAGCACGTGCAAAGTAACCATTTGCAAAATAGATTCGCATCCAGTGGGTAGGTGTTACAATCTGGTAACAATTGTAATGCGCATTGGTATGAAACTGTTTATTTCCATTTTGGTCTGTTTCGGTAGATGACAGCAGGTTCCAGGTGCCCACATACGGTCCATTATACAGCTTGTCTGATTTTACTCTTGCAAAATGCTCATTAACGGACAGTGTTGTTCCATTTGGCAGTGTTATATCGCCTTTTTGGATAAATGAATCCTGGTTCACTGTATAATCGAAAGTAAAGTCTTTAGCACCTTGTTTGTCAATGTTGTCTTACTGCATGTGCTCTGTATATTTATTGCCCGCTATATTGTACGTCCCGGCGGCTGCATGGGTGAGGCTGTCCTTAAAAAACGATAGGAGGAAAACATGCGTAGGCGATATAACCTTAATTGCCCTGCTGTAGCCTGTAGTTATCATCCAGGTACCTGCTACACTGGCAGGTGCAGAAGCTGCATTTTGTGCATTTGATTGTAGTGAGAAAAAAAGGAGTGCGGCAGCAAGCAGTCTGATTATTTTCATGGTGTTGAATTTGGCTTGAAACAGCCTTTGTTTTCAGCAGTTAGCATTAAAGAAAGTACAACCAAATATAAGTTTTTTATACAACTGCCAGCCTTTAAAGTGCATGAAGAGTGTATTTCCCGTATTCGCTAATGATATGTTGTAGCCCCGGCATTCTGGGGATCATGTAATCAGGCAGGACAAAGAATTTAAGCCACGTTCTTCCAAGTGTTAGCGCAGCGCACTTGAAAGCAAAATAAATGGATAACTCTCCAGAATCACCTTTTTCTTCGAGGTGTTAACAAAGCGAACCTCGAAGAGAAAGATAAAAATGATTCTCCAGAATCGTTCTTTACACTGTAAGTTAGTATAATAAGAAAGCAAATGGCACTGCTTCCACTTATCTGAAGAATAAGCATATCAGAGATATACTTTTATCTTTTGCTTCTGCGCTGCGCTAACACCTCGAAGAACAGGGGCATTTTGTTAAGAGATGCTGAAATAAATTCAGCACGACGGCAACCGCTTACAACGGAAAGTCTCCTGCTTGCACCTGCCAGATATGAAAACCGCACCAAGCAGCGTTGAATAAGCTTACCCCATTTTAAAAGAACGATGATGTATTAAGATAATGAGTGCTATAGTACTTTGCAAATCGTTTCACAGTAGAGCTATTTTTTAATACACTAACACATTGAAAAACGTTGTGGGTTATTTGCAGAGCGGCTTAAACTAAGCTACATTGCACCATCAACAGCCGATTTATGAAATTGCTTGCTATCTTCCTCCTTTCCTCTTTTGTCCTCCTTTTCTGTGCCTGTAATTCAATTGATAAAAAAGGAGCGGAGCAATCCGCACAAGACTCCATCAAACTTCAATTAATTACTTCAGCCGTTGATATGCCAATACAGGTAACGCCTTTACCCGGTAACCCGCACAGCATGTTGATTACCGATCAATCGGGTAAAATATGGATGCTCAACAACGATTCTATAAATAAGAAACCTTTTCTTGACCTTAGTACAAAGCTGGAACAGAAAGTTCCAACAGGTCGTGCGCATTCCTTGTTCAGCATTGCGCTACATCCCGACTTTGCTAAAAACGGTAAGTTGTATGTGTGTTACAATGCACCTGCAAAAGACACGGCTGATATATGCATGCTTCTTATTTCTGAATTTAGTACAAACGGAAAGAAGGATGAGGAGGATCTACATTCAGAACGTCGCATATTTTCATTTGAATGTAAGGAAGTGGAGGATCTTGCCTGCCAGATCGCATTCGGGCCTGATGGTTATCTCTACATCGCCATCGGCGATCATGGAAGTCCTGCCTATGCTAACAGGGCGGAAGACCTGAACGTTTATAACGGCAAATTGTTGCGCATAAATGTGAACGCTGCACCTTATGCCATACCCAACGATAACCCTTTTATAAACAGGAAAAATGCAAAGCCTGAAATTTATGCTTATGGCTTCAGGCGGCTTTGGCATTTTTCATTCGATCCTAAAACAAGCGCTTTGTTTGGTGGTGATGTTGGCGATATAAAACAGGAAGAAATTGATTCGGTTGAAAAGGGCGGTAACTACGGATGGCCTGAAATGGAAGGTGATTCCATTTATGATACTAAAGCAAAGGTAATTCCTGCACTGTATGCCGCGCCCATTAATACTTATACGCACAAAGAAGGTATTTGTGTGATAGGAGGTGATTTTTATTACGGCTACGGCATTCCTTTTCTCAGGAATAATTATGTGTTTGCCGATCTTACAGGTAAACTTTTTTCTTTATCAAAAGATGATGCAGGAAAGTGGGTAAGAGCAACATTGAAGGTTGCTAATCCTTCCAAAGAATCTTTTCTTATTTGTAATTGCAACAGAGGGTATGATAATGAGTTGTACCTATCAGGATTCTATAGTTCCAAAGCAGGCGTTCGCGGCGCAATATATAAAATTGTAAAAGGATAAAAAAGGAGTATTTGTTGAAAATAAAACTGCAGTTCGTGTGAACGCTTTTATCCCCACGTTCTTTCAAGTGTTAGCCTAGCGTGGATATTCCGTTCTGATTGACCACTGAATTCCGTTTATGGTTGACCAGTAAATCCATTGATTGTTAAGTCTTTTCTTGGTCAATGCTTACCGGAATAGGGTGATATCTGAAAGCGGACTTTCCATCTTACTTCATCAATGGAGTCGAATAGGTAAGTAAATAACACTATTGAGGGATATGATATGTTTTATGTTTTTTTGTTTAATGGGGGAGTTTATCCCTTCCCTAATTATATCTTTTGAATAGAATATGTTTTACTCTTCTAATAAACTATCAACATAACCCTTCTACATATTGGCATAACATAATGAAAGAATAGGAAAATAATAATGATAATAAGATAACTGTAATCTATATAACTCTACTTATCCCTTGTAAAGCAACAAGTCATAGTAATAAGCTGTATGTTCACCAATAGCAACTTGATTTGTGTAATCATGATATTCGCATTATTTATATCAATCGTATTATTTCACATTTTATCCAAGAAAGTAAAGAAGCCAAAAGGAGGGAAGGTAATTTCGCCAGTAATTTCACTCATTGAAAATGAAATCATATAATCAAAAGTGTAAATTTTATCTGGACACGATACAGAAAGTGAATAGTGTTGATTTTAGTGGATTGTAGCATTTTTAGTAACAGATTAGGAAGTAAAAATGCTTTACCCGTTATTCTTATGATACCTGTAAATCTTATCTACTCTGTCCGTAAACTCTTTACAGGATTTAATCTTGATACATTCCATGCCTGCAGTCCCACAATACAAAGGCATATACAGGTTAGCCCGCCTATGCTCACAACTAAAATCAACGGACTAATGCTGATTCTTGACACAAAGAACTGAAGCCATGCATTGTTTAGTATGTAAGCAACAGGTGTTGCAATAAGGATAGCAATGCTTAACAACATCAAATAATTTTTGGATAGGAGAAAGATAATCTGAATCACACCCGAACCTAACACTTTGCGGATGCCTACTTCTTTGCGCCGTGTTTCAGCAGTGTACAATGCCATGCCCAATAAACCTAAACAAGAAATGATTACAGCCAATGAAGCCAGGAAACCGATAATGGAAGCAGCATCCTTCAGCATGGCATGGAATTCATGTAACTGGTCATCAAAAAACACATAATCAAACTTTGTATCCCGGTTTACTTTCTTCCAGGTGTCTTGTAAAAATTTTATAGTAGCCGCTTCATCATTAGCAGCAATACGAACGGTAGCATACCCAAATTCACGCTTGCGGTTGCGCAATAGCAGCGGTTCAATGCCACGTGTTACTTCTAAGTATTGAAAATCTTTCACCACACCGGCAATCTGCACCGCATGATCACCTAACCAAAGTTGTTGTCCTACTGCTGCTGCGGCAGAAGGATAACCAAGGGCACTTACCATTTTCTGATTAATAAGCACATATTGATCTATACTATCTGCTGCTATTACCGGCAAATTGTTGCCTGCTACTAACTTTACATCCCAAACATTGAGGCATTTGCCATCAATATCGATCACACCGGTTTGCAGACTGTCTTTCCGGTTATCAGCTTTATAGATTAATGTTGAATTATTCGTGCCGGATGACGGCGGAAAAGCACAAGCCGACACTACAACTACATTCCGGTTGGTTGAGATTGCCTGTGCAAAACGATCATAATTACCCCCTTTATACAATTTGATGTTTACAACATTGTCTTTGTTGAAGCCATAATTAAAATTGAAAACATACTTTGTTTGCGCATATACAAGGCAGGCTGAAATGACAAAGATGAGCGAGACAACAAACTGGGTGACCAACAATATTTTACGAAGTGTTACTCCTCTAAAGCCTTTCACTGCATTGAGATTACGGAATATCTGTATCGGGTTGAAAAGACAAATATAGGCAGCTGGCAATAAACCCGCCACCAAACCAACAAGCAAGCTAAAAAGGAAAAAGGTAAGATAAATTTTGGGTGTGTAGTTGAATGAAAAACTAAAAAAGCGATTCAACCACAAACCGGTGAATACTGGTTGCAAAAAGAACAATAAAAAAAACGCAAATAGCAGCGCAAGAAAGGAGGTTAAAATAGATTCAACAATAAACTGCTGAAAAACTTGTTGTTGTGTAGCGCCAGCAACTTTTCGAACCCCTACTTCTTTCACTCTTGTTAACGAGCGTGCCACAGAAAGGTTAGTATAGTTGAGGCAGGCGCATAACATGATAACAAGACAAAGAACCCCTAAGAAAATCAACACTCCTTCTGGTAACGTGGTTACTGTTTCATTGCTGACAAGCTGACCAGGCAACTCCTTCAAAGCGTTTGCGATGAATATAAAATTACTGCCGTTTGTTGTAGGATATTTGTTGGAGGCAATCATGTTTAGCATCGTTTGCAATTCCCCTTTTGTTCTTCCTTTTTTCAGAAGTACATAGGTGTAGTTCGTCCACACGTTATCCCAGTCATCTGGTGCAGATTGCAAGAGCGAATCTTTGGCAAGACCGCTTATCGTACTTAGTGAAGCAAGCATTTTTAAAGGCAAGGTTGTTTTACCAGGATTGTCCTGCAATACGCCGGTTATAATAAACTGTCCGTAGGTGGCATCCTTGGAATATGTTTGGCTGATACCGAAAACGCCGGTATGATTAAGCGTGATTATTTTACTAATTGCACTTTCATTGTTAAACAACTGTTTTGCAAGTCCTTCTGAGATTATTAAGGAACGAGGCCGATTAAGTGCTGTTGCCGCATTACCTTCTTTTAGTTTATATCCTAACACCTTAAACAAGTTGCCGTCAGCAAAATAGCCATCAGCAGATATGCTTTTATCGTGGTAAAATAGATCGCCGTCAAGATTTTTGAAAAGTGCTGCCGCAGCCTCTACACCATTGTACCTGCGAAGTTCATTGGCTAATGGTAGCGCCGAGGAGGCAGTAGGCTTTGTGTTGCCCGATTTGCTTTCTGTATGAATGCGATAGATGCGAGTGTGGTTTGCAATAAGATCATCATAACTGTGCTGATCGCTGATAATAAGAATAATAAGCAAACAAACCGACATGCTCACTGCAAGACCGAAGATGTTGATAAAACCAAATGTTTTGTTCCTGATGAGGTTTCGCCAAGCAGTTTTAAAATAATTCTTGAACATTGCAGAAGTGTTAATGATGAGTAATATATTCGAAGGCATACTTATCCTTCTGTCAAAACAGGTGTCAATGCTAATGCCACTGCTGAAAACCTTTGTGGATAAAGGTTTTATAAAAGAAGGTAATTAAAACTGTTCGGAATTGAACAGTTATCGTACGGAAATGTTCCCTGAACAGGCAGGTACTGTATCTACTCAAAGGGAATGCAAATAAGTTCTCTCTGGTTACATTTTAGCTGCTTGCAGGTTGCTTGTCTTAGGTAATGCCTCTATTTGGCGTTTTATGCTTCCGTAATTCGGTTAATATTTGTCTTGATGAAAATCTGAACTTAGTAAAGCTATATTGCTATAGAGGGAAGAAATAAACGATATACAAACATATTAAGAATTTGATAGCCGAAAAGAATAGTTCTAAGTAAGAATATGTTCAAAGCATCGGAGCTTTTTTTTGATTGCACGTAAAATTGGGCAATTAGTATTTTAAAATCAAATTGTTTTGGAAACAATAATAACTATAATGACGGCTGTAGGGAATGCCTCTATTTAGTGTCTAAAGCCGCTGTAATCTTGTTATTTGCTTTTTTTGCTGGGAGACTACTTAATTATACCTGTATCAGCATAGAGTAATTAAAATAACCCTAATCAGGAATACAATGTACTTGATTGTTGAAAATAGTATAGTGTTGTGAGAGGCGCACTTAATTAGTTATAACTGATGTATACATCTATTTGATTGTTGGCTGGTGTTCTTTTCCGTTAATTACTTTTCTGTCACAGTTATAACCACATTTCCCTTTTTGTGTCCTTTATCTACATGCCTATGCGCCTCTGCAATATGTTCAAAAGGGTAGCATCTGTCTATGACTGGTTTTAGTTTTCCCGCTTCAATAAGCTTTTTGAGAAAAACGAGATTTTCCTTCCGCTCGATTGCTATCCCACCTATTACTTTCTTGCTGCTTGTAATAGAAGTCCACAGCCCTTGAACAATCGATGATATTGTCATGTGGACAGCTCTGAGATAAATTCCTTTTTGCTTTAGCGATTTAACACATCCTGAAAACGGACTCTTACCTACTGTGTCAAAAATAATATCATAGGTCACACCACCTTTGGTAAAATCCTCTTTGGTATAATCGATCACCTTATCAGCCCCTAAGGATTTCACCAATTCTACATTCGTGGTGCTGCATATTCCAGTGACTTCTGCTCCAAAGTATTTCGCAAGCTGCACCGCAGCCGTACCTAAACTGCCGGAAGCGCCATAGATAAGGACTTTATTTCCGCTCTGGATATTTCCTTTCTTAAGAAAATGCAATGCTGTATTTCCTCCGAAAGGAATAACGGCTGCTTCCTCATAGGTCATATTAACCGGTTTTATCGCCAGCGCTCCATCTTCAGGTAGACATAGATACTCTGCATAGGCACCAAGATTTAATCCTGCCTGACCAAAAACCTGATCATCTTTCTTATATCGTTTAACCTCTTTGCCTACTGCTTCAATTTCTCCGGACAGTTCATTTCCAAGTATCGTTATTTTCCTGGGTCTTATTAGTCCATTGAAAAATC
>Ga0181471_100041_pt1 | contig 29153 bp, 21 predicted proteins | sample InSIn5gowninarea_FD_119083 | JGI IMG/M metagenome (GOLD analysis project Ga0181471, IMG submission 119083) | Clean room microbial communities from NASA Spacecraft Assembly Facility at Jet Propulsion Laboratory, Pasadena, California, USA -... ...
CGGTTCAACAAAATGTCTTCAGTTCTTCGCTGGACATCAAGGCGCCATCCTTCATTGGTCATATAAAGTTTTCCCGAGTATTTATGCGGTAAAGGCAGTTAAACGTAGCTCTTCCCCTAATGACGATTCCATACAATTTCCCAATCAGCCCTATACCCCCACTTTGCAGTCGGTTACTTTAGATTATAAAGCAAAGGAATCGATTACCCCTTCCCTCCCTAACGGCGTAGATCAGTTCTTTATTCTCGATGCTTTCGGCCATGTCGAATGCAACGCAAACTTTCTTCCCCGGCTTATTCCTGAATTACCACTTTCAGTAGCCTCTTTAACAGGAAACCAAGTCGGTATGCTGTACTTGGGTATTGACAAGTCGCAACTTCCTCAGATTTTCTCTCTGCTCTTTCAAATGGAAAGCGGAAGCATGCCGGGAACCGCGCTGCTGCAGGAAGGAGACATTGCCTGGAACTACCTCAGCAACAATGGATGGCGAGCGATTTCTTCCCACCAAATTCAAAGAAATACTACCGAATCCTTTCAAAAACCTGGCATTATTCAAGTCAGTGTTGCTGCTGATGCCGACTTGGCAGCGACCTTAATGCCGGCGGGATTGTGCTGGCTCCGGATTAGCGCCTACAAAAATGCCGACGGGGCGAGCGATATATCCGCAATTAAAGCTCAGGCTGCTTCCGCCACTAGAATTGCCAGTGAAGAAGCCATAATTTCCACGCTGCCACCCAGCACCATCACCACGTTAGCTACCAGAGCCTCCGCGATCAAATCGGTCTCCCAAGAATACGCTTCCTTCAACGGATTGGCCCGTGAGAGTGATGGCGATTTTTATGTGCGTACTAGCGAACGCCTGAGACACCGGAACCGACCGATAACAGGATGGGATTACGAACGAGTGGTGCTACAGGCATTTCCGGAGCTCTTCAAAGTAAAATGCCTGCAGCACACAAGTTCTATGGGTGATTTCAATAACCTTGAACCAGGGGCGATCAAATTAGTGGTAGTACCCGATGCCAGGATGGGAAACCGAGCAAATCATTTACTGCCAATGTCCAATCTGGCCAATCTAGACGAAATCAAGCAATATGTAATCAAACACCATCCGTCGCCCTTCCTCAACTCGGAGACGGTTTACGTATCCAACCCTTTTTATGAAACCTTGCTGGTGGATTGCAAGATTTCCTTTGTCAGGGGCTACGATCCCGGGTACTACAGCCTTCAATTAGAAAACGATATCACGCGTTTCCTCAGCCCTTGGGCTTATGACGAAGGGCAGGACATCACCTTCGGGGGCAAAATTTACGCATCAGAGATTCTGTCTTTTATCGAGAGCAAGCCTTATGTTGACTACGTGGTCGATTTTGAATTATACCACCGCACCCAAGACAAAAATTTCACGTCCGGAGTCGGATGCATGAAAATAGGAAAAGATTTCATTGTGGGCATCCAACCGTCGGCCACAATAGCCAGTCTCGATGGGTCCATCCACTCGGGTACCCAAATAGGAGTGGATTTCGTTGTAGGCGTTCCAGTTGATGTCGCAACAGCAACCCGCCCCGATGCAATTTTAGCCTCCAATAGCTTTCACCGTATTGCCATGCTGCAAGAAGACAATTTTGAGTGCAGTGGCGTACCCTCTCTCGGAATTGGGAATATGATTGTTGGCTTGGATTTCATACCGGTCTAGTATCACACCAGTTTAAAAATAAAATCAATATGGCAACGAGACTCAGCAGATCAACGCTAAAACAGCTTTTTTCCGACGGCGAACGCCCTACCGGAGATCACTTCGAAAGTGCTTGGATGTCATTTTTAAATCAAAATGACGATCAAATATCCTATAATGTTGCTAACAACAACGTAGAGCTTGGACCTAACACGGGGTTAGTACTGGGGAGTCCAACGGTGGGAGTGACGGTAGGCACGCTTCGTTTTAATAGCAGCACAGGAACGGTGCAATGCTACGACGGTACTGAATTCATTGATATCGCAGGTGGATCCGGCGCTTTTATTCCGGTGGGGGCCGGCCCTGCTGTCGCTTTCAACGAGGGAAATGTTGGAATCGGAACGGGACCAACGGAACCTTCCCATCGGCTTGAGATTCCTTTGGGTGACAATACAGTTGCAGGTGAAGAGATATTACTAGGCAACTTGGCGGTTCACAATGGGCCACCGACAGCTGCGGGAGCATACATTGGAAATAATAATTTCGACAGTTATGCTTTGTTTCAGGACAGCATCGGTAGGACTAAACTTAACGCGAGCAGTGCAACCGGTTCACAAATGTCACTTGCAATAAACGAAGTGGATAAACTCCTGATTACACAGGATGGCGATATTGTCCTTGCGCCTACTTCAAGTGTGGCCATCCGCGGAGAGGTAAGTATTGGGACGATGGTGGCTGGTCGTAGATTGACCATCAATAATCCCACGGCCCAAGAGGCACTGGTCGTCAATGGTGTGGCTGCTAAAACCGGTAGCCTCGTGTGGGTGGCTCCAGGATCGGATGAGAGGATAAAAAAAGAAATTAGGCCATATCTGGAAGGGCTGGATAAAATCATACAATTAAACCCCGTGGTATACAAATACAACGGTAAGGGTGGAGTTGCCGACAATGGCAGTGAGAATGTAGGGTTGATAGCACAAGATGTTCAGAAAACAGCACCGGAGATGGTTTTTTCAAAGTGGCGAAAACTTAATTCTGAGGATGAACAGGAAACTGAATTGCTGAACTACGACTTCCATAATGTTTTATTTATGTTCATCAACGCTATCAAAGAACTGAATGCGAAGATTGAAACTTTAGAAAAAGCGACTACAAATGCAAAGTGAAAAACCGATCATTCATCTGGAGCTGACCATTGATGAAATTAATTTGATACTTACTTCCTTGGGACAATTACCCTATGTACAAGTAGTGGGTATCATGGAAAATATCCGGAAACAGGCGGCAGGGCAATGGGTCGCTAAAGCAGAAATGAACAACAACCAAAAATAAGGTTGTATGGATAAGCCTATGGATATTAGCTTGGGCAACCTGCTGCAAAACAGCAAGAATTTTGAATTTTTGAAGGAGCAGGGAATGCAGGTCATTCGGCAGGTTGCGTCGTCGACTTGGACCGACCATAACCTGCACGACCCAGGTATCACCTTGCTGGAAACCTTCTGCCACGCACTGACTGAGGCGGGTTTACAAGCAGGCGCAGCATCTGCTATTGACAGCACCGAAGATGACCATACCTACATCGCTAACTTGTTAACCAGTGGGCAAAAAACAGCTCCACAGGATTTTTTCACCTGTTCCCTGGTTTTACCATCGTCCCCTGTTTCCCTGACCGATTTCCAGAAAGTGCTAATCGATCATCCACTGATTGAACGAGCGTGGGTATCCGCAATGGAAGGCAATCCCAAGGGTAGGCTAAGCATTTTGCAACGGTTTAATCCGAAGGTAAACCATGTAATAAACCGCTTGGTAAATGTTGCAGGAACAGGGTACGATATTAATTTTATTTTTCCTAAATGGACGGACCCAGCGTCAGGACCGCTACAATCCGATGTCTTCCTACAATCACTAAATTTTCAGAATAGCATAAACCCCTGGATGCAGATTGCCAGCACCAATAGCTATTCTGCCCGCATCACCGTTCAGGCTGCGCTACCTGGCAGCCCGTCTTCGGCTTTTACCTTTCAGCTACCTGTTTTTCTGCAACTAGTTACTCCGTTGGCCAACACAGGGGACCTACCACCGGTATTACAGGCAGCGACCGACTTACTTTCCGCATTAGGAGATAACAGCGATACCGATAGCTCTATTCTCAAACAATATAATCGTCTTTTAGTTAATTCGGGAGAAGACAGCAATGATTTAAACTCCAACATCCTCAGCACCGAAGTGACCGCAATGGGAAATTCTTACAAAATTGAAACTGCTTTTCCGTACTGGGATGACCACGAAACGGTGCTATTTAAAAACGATGTGGCTATCACTGATCTGGGGTTTGATCCTGATGCTCCCAACCCTTGGCTATCCATATCCGGGACTACTTCCTATTTTACCTTCTTAAATTTTTCAGCGAACGGCTCCCCGCTCTCTTGGCCGGTTGTTTTACGAATTGTTGACACAGCTTCCGGACTAACTGCGGCTGTTCGCGAGAGTATTTTAAAAGCTGCAGCAAACGAGCTGATCACCCCACCCTCTAATCCAACTCTCTTAAAAACTTACAACCGGAAGGTAATGGTGGCCTTTGAATCAAGCCGCCGTCTGGGGATCTACTTGAAGAACTATCGCAATCTTTGCGAATCTTTTTCCGCATACCGAGCTGTTCGTATACAGGAAGTTGCTATTTCCTGCATCATCGAAATGGGGGCCGGCACAAATGTTGAAAGTCTATTGGCCGATATATTTTATGCTATTTATCAATATATTTCTCCCCAGGTCATACCGCAACCTCTTTCCGGCCTGCAAAGTCTGTTGCCGACCGAGGAGATTTTTGAAGGACCGTTACTCAAACATGGTTTTGTTTCGGATTCATCGCTTTCCGGTAACCTTTCCACCAACACCCTGAAGGTCTCTGATATCGTTCGACTTATCATGGGAATGGGAACAGGATCAGACATACAAACACGCGAAGTTGAAGAAAATAGGCCTGTAATATCAGTAACCAATGTCAGCCTTTCTCTTTTTCTTGATAATAGAAGCATCACCACTGGTGCACGGGAATGTCTGCAGTTGATCGATAGCTCACGGTATATAGCGCAGCTTAGCCTGGAGAAATGCAGCATCACGGTTACTCGAAACAATTCTGTGGTTAGCTACAATTTTAACAAAGTGCTTGACCAGTATTATGAATTAATGAATACTGGCAAATTTGCACACGCTGTCGCTTTGGAATCATCTGTAGACATCCCCCTACCGATAGGTGAAACTTTGTCTATAGGGAACTACTATTCTATACAAAACGATTTTCCGCTGTGTTATGGGGTAGGAAAAGCCCGGCTCCCAGCCTCGACTTCTCCGCAGCGACTGGCCCAAGCCAAGCAGCTTCAAGGCTATCTATTCCCCTTCGAACAAGTTCTGTCCGGTTATTTCACCCAACTAGCTCAAGTAAACAACATGTTCTCTGCCAATGCTGCCGCTTCCACCACATTATACCAAGTGCCACTTTATAATATCCCAGCAGCACCGGATTTGTTGTTGCCATCGTCAGGTTACGCTAATTGGCAAGATTTTGTAAACGATATAGAAAACCCGTACATGAAGGTGCTTGATACAGGTCCGGAAACTGAAGATCAATTCCTGACTAGGCGCCACCAGATGCTGGATCACTTACTTGCCCGGCTTGGAGAAGATCTAAAGTCTTTCTCCTCCATGATCTACCGACGAAGCTATACCGACCCCTCCTCTTTCACCACTTCAGCATCCGCCGCTTTGCTGCAATTCAAGTCCGATTACTATTATGCTCTTCCTGAGCTTGAAAAAAACAAGGCCCAAGCTTTCGGCCATCCTGCATGGCGAAACAAAGAGCTGATTGTAATCAGATCGTCTGCCGATGGAAACTTCTTTTTGTGGGAGATACGCAATGATAACGGAACCGTTCTTTTTCGCCAATCAGTACCCGAAACGACTAGAACAGCTGCGGAAGAAACAGCGGAAGCTGTGTTCACACTTGCGACTTCTCCCTTAAACTACTCCACCGAAACCGATTTGATTGGATTACAAAGATTGACATTAAGCTTGTCAGCTAACGAGCCGCCCATCGCAATCAGCAACAACGCCTATACCACAGTGGTTGAGGCAGAAAATGACATACCTTTACTGCAACAGCGTGTATTGAATCTCTGGATAAAATACAGTCTCTCTTCGTTGGAAGTGCGATTGCATCATTTGTTGGGCATAGCAATCAAGGGAGAACGTAGGCAGCTGGTTACCCCGGCCGGCACAGAGGAAGGGTTTTATATGATCGAACACCTTCATCTGCATCCGGCGACAACCGGTGACACCCCGTTAGAATTTCCGGGTACTGTTTCCTCATGTCTACCTATTTCCTCGTCAGGCACTCCATACGCATTACCGAACGACCCATATTCATTTATCCTGACCTTCGCTTTTCCTTCAGGTTATTCTAGGGATTTTACAGATACCAGTACCATTCCAATAAAGCAGGAGACACAACCAGACCGCTTTCGCGACGCTGAATTTAGGCAGTATGCAGAACAGACTATCAGAAAGTTTTGCCCGGCTCATGTTTTGCCATTGGTGTCTTGGGTAGATACCGCTTCAAGCGGAACTGCTTTGGCGGATGGTTTGGGCAGGCTTTACCCCTGTTTTGATAACGTTGAATTGGCGTACACAACATGGATGACAGCATTTTTTGAAGACGATGTAGATCCCTCAGAGATTGCCCCGGTAAGGAATAACCTGGCGAGTGTGTTAAACGCAATCTTCTCCGAATCAAATTAAGATCGTGAAAAACAAGGAGAAGCATACTATCCATAAACTATCACTCGACATTCATTTCGAGGATTTCGAAATCTCTCAAAAATGGATCAGCGCGACACAGGCAGAAACCGCCGAAGCCCTGCGTAGGACGATTGAGCGTTGTTTAGGAGGATTTGAGATTAGCCAAGACTATGTGACCATTACAAAACTCGAATTTGATCTAGGTGTGTTCCGGATAGAAGAACTCTTACTCGTAATGCCCGAAATGCTTTACCGAGAATTGAAGAAAGTATTAACTTCTTCCCAAAGACACAAGGATCATTCAGAAGATGGAGTTCCGATCGGCACGGCGCCCTCTCATCCATTTTCAGTGCCTCAAGTACCCGAACAGAAAACAAACTCCATCACGACAAATACAGAGATAGATGCTTTCCTTTTCTTTCTTCAACAAGGCCATCTTCCTTGGTGGTATGCTGAGGCGCCCACTTGGAATCCGGAATGGCTACAAGCACTGACAAAAGAAAACTGGAACGAGTTGCAGAATTTTCTTTCATATTCTGACAACGAGGATTTTCACAGCCCTGCCGTTGTCAGATTAGTCTACCAGTTTAGTGATGCCTTTTTAACCAAGTTGCTAAAAAGACTGCAACTTCAAGAACCGGTTGGAAAAGCATGGGATTGGATCCTGCGATGGCATGCCTCGTTGCAAACAGCAGGCATGGCCGACTTGCCGAATAAAGGGCCTCTTCCATCAATTTCAGTCATTCGACGGCATTTCTGGGTAAAATGGATCAGGTATACCCTTGGTAAGTCCGCTAGGCCCGCATTGGCGGCTCACCTTGCGTTTTTCAATCAACCTTCATCAATTACTTCCATTCTCTTAGGGAAAGAGGAAAATAAAATGTGGCTGGACCGTGTTCCTTCGTATTGGCAGCACGAATTGGTAAGTTTAATACAACAGGGCTATCAATATCGAAATGAAATAAAGGCCAATAGTGATATAAATACGCCAAAATTCCAAATCCCCGAAAACGGGATACACGATGACACTCTAAGTCATACGGACAAGGAGGATTTTATATTGATTCCTGATTCCGGCTTGGTGTTGCTTCATCCGTTTCTTTCACAATTATTTGAAAGCTGTAATTGGATAGTGAAGAATAAATTTTTAAACGAAAAAGCGCAAACACGCGCCATTAATGCTCTTCATTATTTGGCAACAGGTGACGAAGAGGCCCCTGAATTTGTATTGATACTTCCGAAAATATTGTGCGGTTTTCCCCTAGGGAGGCCGCTGGAACCCACATTCCCACTTACCGAATCAGAAAAGGATGACTGCGAAGAAATGCTAAAACAAGTGGTAGGACACTGGAAATCCCTTAAGAAGACGTCACCGACAGGCTTACGTCATACATTTTTGCGCAGGCAGGGAAAACTTTATATGACCAATGAAGGATGGCGCCTTGATGTCCAGCGAAGAACTGAAGACATTTTGTTGAACCGATTGCCCTGGGGATTTTCCCTGGTTAAATACTCATGGATGCACCGAATGTTATCGGTTTCGTGGGAATAGATTAAATGAAAATTCACGCTCCATAAATCAAAAGAAAATGAAAAGAAAATCCAAAAACTACGGGTCCCTTCCCTGTAGATTTGTTTTAGTGGCTATTTTTTTTCTATCAGTTGGGAATAGAATCTTCGCCCAGTGTGTAGATAGCAATGGTGTTTTGCCGTGCCACACAAATATAAACTTCGATCCGTCCTGTTATGCAACCTATGGGGAAGTGAATGACGTCACAGCGCTGAAGACCTCAGGTTTGCAACAAGTATACAATGTGTCCATCGATGGTGTCCTTGATGCCGATATCGCCAGTATGACTATTACTGACATTATCGTTAAAGATGCGGCTTGTGCAACCATCGACGGACCTTATACAGCCAGTACTTTTCCTGAGGCCTACGGTATAACATTCGGAAACAGTAGTAGGGGCGCAATCAGCGTCAATATTGCTGTTACTGATCCCCCTCCAGGCCCAGGGATCAATTATGCCGTTCTCCCCATAGGTTCTCATATCAATTTCGTTGTAAATGCATTTAACAGTTCATCAACGCTCATCGCCAATCGGAGATATACCTTTGAGATAGTCGGTGATTCATATATTCTCGGCGACACACATATTGTTACTGTGGACGGGGTAAAATATGATTTCCAAGCGGTCGGCGAATTCGTGACGTTGCGGGATGATAGTGGCACCTTTGAAATCCAAACCCGCCAATCAGCCGTTGCCACCAATGGACCAGGAGGTGATCCCTATTCAGGACTCACTACGTGCGTCAGTGTAAACACGGCTGTTGCAGCCCGCGTTGGTTCCCAACGCATCACCTATCAACCCAATATAGACGGAAAGCCAGATCCGAGCGGTCTGGAACTCAGGATAGATGGTGAGCTGACAGAACTCGGCGACAACGGCCTTACCCTAGAATCCGGCGGTCGAATTATTAGATCAGCCGCCGGATCTGGGGCAATTGAGATAGATTTTCCCAACGGCACATCTCTTGTAGTCACGCCTGCCTGGTGGGCTAGCTATAGCCTCTGGTATCTTAACATAAGTATTAAGAACACGGCTGCCACAAAAGGCATTTCGGGTGTAATCCCTTACAACGACGATCTTCCCGGGAAAACGCGCCGATCCAGAAGTTGGCTACCCGCCCTACCTGACGGCTCATCCGTAGGACCTTTGCCTGAGAGCTTGCATGAGCGTTATGTGACGCTGTACCAAACCTTCGCTGATGCTTGGCGTGTGACAGACGAAACGAGTCTCTTTGACTATGCATCTGGCACATCCACCGCTACATATACAGACAAAAATTGGCCTATGGAGAACGCACAGTCATGTGCTGTTCCTGGACAAACGCCGATGTCGCCCATTGAGCGAGTCGTTGCTGAAAAGTTGGCGTCTGGAATTGTTGATCCCAATTTGAGGCAATTCGCCATTTTTGATATAATGGTCACTGGGGAAGAAGGATTTGCCAACGCGTATCTGAAGACTGAGCAAGTCCAAACCAATTCGACAACCACTATTGTTCATGCCAGCAAAGACACTACAAAGTCCGGAGAACAGGTGACCTTTACTGCGGTTGTAGCAAGGAAGTTTACCGCCAGCAATGAAGCGCTAACCGGAAGTGTTGAATTCAAAGTCGACGGCAAGCCTTTTGAGCAGGTGAATCTCGAAAGAAATGGCCGGGCAAGCTTCACCACATCGGCGCTTGAAGAGGGGCAACATCAAATTGTCGCGACCTTTGTGCCCAAGTCCGGCGGTAGTGTCTTTCCTAGCAGTAGCGCTGAAACAGCCCATACGGTAATCGAAGGAGCCTCCATATCGGATCATTGGTGGCTTTGGTTGCTCATTTTACTGATTATAATAGGGCTTATCCGGTTCGTTCGAAAGAAAAAACCATAACGATCAGCTATACCTAGGTTTCCTTTGCGGGCCTCGTCTCTAAAATAGCTACGAGGCCCTGCCTAATTACCTTCTTAAGATGGGTTTATCCCTATGCAAGTTCAAAAAAGAATAACCATGGCTGCATTTAAAACTCACAAGGTGCATCGCATATTATAGAATTTGGATCATGCACAAAGCTCTAGAACAAAACAGGGTGAGTATACCCTATGTACCCACACCTACTAATCGTTCATTTTTTACATCCAGGATTCAGCCGAAGCTCACCATCAACCAGCCTGGTGATATTTACGAGCAGGAGGCAGATGCGATGGCTGACAAAGTGATGCGTATGCCAGATCAAGAAAAAACCGGCCACTCATTTTTCAGACCCCGTATTTCCTCTCTGCAACGAAAATGTACCCATTGTGAAGAGGAGGAAAAAAATATGCGGCGTAAGGAAGTGAATTATGAAGCTGCCACCCCTGCCGACGGATTGGAAAATTATGTAAACCAACTTAACACCGGAGGGCAGTCTTTGTCCGAAGAGTCAAGGAGATTTTTTGAACCACGCTTCGGTCAGGATTTTAGCCAGGTAAAAGTACATACCGATCATATTGCCGCCAAATCCGCCCAATCCATCAACGCCTTGGCTTATACTTCGGGGAATAATATTGTTTTTAATCAAGGACAATATGCGCCTACTACAGATAGCGGTAAAAGGTTGTTGGGGCATGAGTTGACGCATGTGGTGCAGCAGCAAAATTTTTCTATTATTCATAGACTTCTTCGTACACCATACCCCTGGAGAGGAATTATAACCCCTGTTATAGGAGCAAATATAAGAAGTTCATCTGATTCAAGTACCCCGAACAATATAATAGACAGTATCCCCCGAGGAGAAACTGTAAATGTTATTGCAGGTTCAGGCAATTGGTTACGGGTTGAAAGCCGCTACAGAGGACCATTGGTCACTGGCTATATATATCATACCCTTGTTGATGATGCGGCTTCCTTTTCCATGGCTGCAAGTGTAGGTACCACAATGGTTTGGAATCCGTCCGGACCTGGATCAGGAACAGATTTCGAATCATGGGCTTCAGCTCCTTCTGAAACTCCATTTCCTGCCGTTACAGCAGCAACAGTAATGAATTGTTGGGAAGCTGTATTATTATCAGCATATAGATCAGGTTCTATTACGTGGAATTGGATTCATAATATGTATACTTCAGTACCAATCGGAGACTGGGTTACTACCATGAGCCGGGGAATATTGAACAATTATGCAGTTCCAGGACCTAACTTACATATGCCACAACGTGGTGATATTGTGTTTTTTGATGGAATAGCCCATGTTGCGTTAGCCACGGGGAATGGTTCAGAAGTTTATACTTTTTGGCCACCCCCGAATACACCTTTCACTCCCGGTGGTACAACTGATTTGGTTAAAGTATATACAATAGAAGAACTTGTAACTTGGTGGACAGCCAATATGCCACGACCCCCTGTTGTGGAATTCGGGGCACCAAGTTGGTAACTTTAGCAATAAAAAAGGTACCTCAATTAAATTATCAATTTTTTTGGAAAGAATAAATAAGCAAATGAAGTTGTAATTTTATTTTCTACTTTTGTTATTTTACAACATTAGTATGAAGAAACTGCTTTTGGATATTACCATATTTTTTTTGTTTCCATTTGCTGTATTGAATTGTAAAAATATGGATCAGAAAAATAGTGCTCTCGAAAATCAATCCGATAGATTAATAGTGCGAGTCACTGCGTCTTTCGCAGGTGCTATAGGTTACGGTAATGTTTATAATTGTAATTTAACAAAAGAAATAGTAGGAAATCTGGATGAAAAGAGGATAACTGTAACTATTCTTTCCAGTGATAGTGTAAACTTAGCTTTTATGTCCTCCCATCTCAACGGAGTCGAATTTGAAATGAGTTGTAAAAAAAGAAAAGATAATGAGACTTACTCCGTAATGGCAATTAGTGGTTTTGTTGACAAAAAAAGAACATCTTGGGACATAGAATATTTAAAAGATCTTTAAAAGCGATCATTTACGTATGATATGGCATTGCCCCCCATGAGGGATAACAGGGGGTAAAACTTTTTCCCAATTCCAGTGGCCGGAAAAAACCACACTCCAAAACGATCTGTATTAATTGACCGGATATTTTTTTTTGCAATCCATGCTTAGTACTGTTGATCCACCTCCAGCTTGTTTTAATTAAACGAAGAAACTCACCAACATAAAGAATTGGAAAGCTACTTGAATAGGCTTAATGGCGGCGACCAGGCTTTGCCCGATGAAGTTCGCCAATTTTATGGGCCTCGGTTTGGATATGATTTCAGCGGGGTAAAAGTGCATACTGTCCGTATTGCAGACCAGTCTGCACAATCCATTAGTGCCTTGGCATACACAACGGGCAATCATATTGTATTAATGAGGCGCAGTATTCTCCGGGTACAGTTAGCGGTAAAAGATTACTGGGACACGAGCTGACATATGTTGTTCAGCAGAACAATCCTGAACGGGCCAGCAACATTCAGCGGCAGGCAGCTCCTGCCCCTGCCAGCTATCGTTTTACAGCATTTGGAGTGAACTTGGTAGTACGTCCATCATGCCAACCCGCTGTGTTGGCTTTGCCACTACCGAGGCTGCTACAACGTTAGCTTTAAATGCGATCTAGATGAAACGGCAGAAAAGGGATACAAACTACATATAAGGACGATTCGCAACCACTTGATACCCATTTCTCAGGTTACTGCAAACTCTCCCACTATTTTTAACGGAACGTTATTGGTCTCAGCAATCATGCAAGTATCGGCAAACTTTACGGTGCGGGCATTTCACACCATTTCTCCTTCATACCCAATCCGGTCAGGCGCCAATTACAGGATCACGGCTAAAAAACTATCGGGAAGAACCTTTTTTGGAAATGCTATGAAAAGTCTATTTTTGGAACACATATGATGGATTATCAATTAATCAAGGGGTTGAATTTTAAGTAAATATGCAATCTACGGCAACATCCGAGAAAACAGAACGCACGACTGCGGCAGGCATGCCCCGAAACGTTCAGGAATCTTTCTTTGCGCCTGTGAAAGTACAACCCAAACTAACAATCGACCCAATTGACAACCCATATGAGCGCGAAGCAGACTCCATAGCCGATAGAGTAATGCGGATGACCTATAATAAAGATATGCGGCAACCGTTTTTCACCCCTGTCATATCATCTCTACAACGGAATTGTGCGCATTGGGAAGAAGGGGAAAATAAAATACAACGGAAGGAAAGTAGCCTTGAAGCAAAAGTTGGTTCGTCAATAGAAAGCTATTTAAGCTCACTTTCCGGAGGCAAGACATTAAGTGAAAAAGAACGGAGCTTTTTTGAACCAAGAATGGGTTATAATTTTTCAAATGTTCGCTTGCATACTGACGATATTGCAGAACAATCTGCGCAATCAATTAATGCCTTGGCGTATACATCTGGAAATAATATTATTTTTGATCAGTATCAGCCTGAAAGTAATACCGGAAAAAAATTACTAGCGCATGAACTTACTCATATTGTACAACAAAGTAGGGGCGCAATTGGCAGCGGGATTGTGCTGCGCAGTGCGATCTCCGACGATATCCAGACCGTCTGGGATACCAACTCAACTCTCGACGTGTTGCTGGCACGTTTAAGCCGGGTCGATGTACAGACAGCGCAGAATGATTCGGATATTGACTCCACAATAGCGGCCCTCCTTGTCGGGCGACCCAACGATCTGTGGGTCGCGCAGCGGATCCGGCAAGGCAGACTAGGCGCCACCGCAGGAGCTCGACCTGTGGAAGCGCATTTTGTGCAAGGGACTAGCAGTCAAAGAGCATTACTTATCGCAGGGGTGCACGGCAGCGAGCGACAGGGAATCGAGGTTGCCCGCATGCTCCTGGTTGATCTGGCGGCAAACCAGCCCGTATACACGGTCATTGTCGTTCCCTCTCTCTTTCCTGATAATGCCACGAGGGGAATTAGGGAAGGCACAATACCTACCAATCGAAATTTCCCGTCCCCAACAGAGGATTTGGCGGCGGCTACAACGGTGGGAGGCGGCGTACCTGTTGACGCGAGTATTGATCGCACCGGGGCTCGGACCCGGTCCATTTTGCCTGAGAATATCATGTTGCTTCAACTCATGGAGCGTTTTATGCCCGAACGAATCATTAGCATCCACGGAACGCGTCACTCCGGTGCGGGTGGCGTGTTCTACGACCCCGTAAGCCTCAACGCGGCGGACGTTGCTCAAGCCCGCAGAGATGCTAGTGCCATGGCATTTATGCAGGTTCCTATTGAGCAACAGTCGACTTTCGAAGGGCAAGAGCTTCTTCGATTAACAGAAGAGCGCAACTTTCAATCGATGCTGGTGGCGATGCAACACCGGGATCGGGCACCTGCCCTCGCTGCGGCGGCTCAGATTGACGCCGCAACCACGGGGATTAACGGACGAGAGAGCCGCCGTCTGGAACGCGAAGGCGAGACCAGAGTTGGCCGCGCTGAGCGGGCGCGTCGCCGTGCTCATCCATCCGTGCCGGGAAACGTAGGGACTTCCGGCGCCATTGATACCGCTTTTTGGAGTGGATCTACGCCTGGTGGGGTATCTCTTGGAAACTACGCCTCACAAAGAGGAATCAGTATCTTCACCGTCGAGCCACCCCTCAACCTAAGAACAACCGACTACCCTTCGACTCTGGACAGTCAGGTAGACGCTGCCGAACGTCGGGTTGAACTTCAAGCGTATGCTAACGCTGTCCGCACGGTTTTGCTCGGCAGGTAGCTGATTGAAAAGCGGCTAAAGAACAGAAGACAGACCAACGAATTCTATTGTAAGAAAAAAACAGGTGACTAAAGGTATAACGTAATAACCATAGATTGTTTACTTCTAAAACGATAAGATCCATCGACAATAACAATGGCTGCCGAAACGCAGGTTTTTTTAGGCCAGTCGTTCGCGCAGAGCATTATTATAGTCCACGCAAAAGAAATGAGAGCGAAGGAAATAGTATAGCACAGCAGTTTGTTTCCGATACTCCAGGTAATGAATTTTTTAAGCGGGGTGCTTTACCCATACAACGAAAGCTTCAATTGGGATCCGGTGATGCCGATGTTTTATGCCCACACACCAGTGAAGTCCTCGGCACTAGCGGAAAGAAAATGGACCAGGACGCAAAAAATTTTTTGGAGACAAGATTCGGGTATGGTGTAGAGAATGTACAAATCCACCATGATACAAAGTCCAATGAATCCTCTGTGCGGCTCAGTGAATCGGCATATGCGCACAGCAGTCATGCTGTCTTTAATACAGGTCAACACCGGCCACATATCGATATAAGTAATCAGTTGCCTGCACATGACCTGAGCCATGTTGTACAACAAGCTACAGCATCCGGTTTTGCAACAGGAATTATTCTACGCCAGGCTGGAGATGAAAATGACAACTTGTATACCGATACACATGACACCGTTGGGGCCGTAACAGGGACTATTGGAAATACACTCCTTGAGGTGGGCAATATGATAGGCAAAGCTATCCATTCTGGAATATGTGCAATAGGATCTCAGCGTACTCATCCTGTCACGAACCCTTTGTGGGATATTTCAACCTTCCAGTCACCAGGTGCTTCGGGATGGTTTGGTGCCAAATTCGGATGTTATAGAAACAATTGTGGCCGGCGCCATCACGGATGGGATATTCATTCACCAGTAGGTGCTACAGCAATGGCTGTCGTATCGGGTAATGCAAGACATCATAACAATCCCGGTGGTTATGGCCATTACATGGATCTTAGAAGTGATGCTGATCCCAATTTGGTGTACAGGTATGCCCATCTTTCAGCTTGGGAGCCCAACAATCATTATTGCCCAGGGGATAAGATTGGTGAAACAGGTGTTACCGGTAATGCCGATGCTGCCAGGCCGCATCTGCATTTACAGGTGATTGACAATGGTAACGCAGTGGACCCCATAGGATATTTTTCAGAACCCTCGAATGTTATCGAGCAATCAGGAACGGCGAAAGCTATGATTAATAAGGGAGACCCTGAACCTTGTGTTCCTTGCTGAAATAAGTTGAAAACTATGCAGGGCTCGGAAACTTTAAAATTGAGTAAGCACGGAACTATAAGCCATGCTAATAAGCCCTCTTTTTTCTCTTCCAAAAATACCGGTGAGAATCCATTTTTTCCTGTCCCTGTCCATCAACATGTATCGGCGGATCATGTTACCATTCAGCAAAAACCATCTTATCTCGTTAATCATTCTTTCATGGGTCGAACGGCTGAGGTGAACAGCACCATGCGGACTAGGTTGCAGGCAGTGGAGGCAAACCTGCAGGCGCAATACGATGCGCTACCAACTTCTACAAAGCCTCCGACGCTAGCCGAATACGCCGGCTTTGCCAGTATCCGAGGCTGGCGACCCAATAGCGGGAGTAGTTATCATGCATCGGGTTCTGCTGTGGATGTCAACTATCGCAACCAACCATATATTGCCACCCGCTCTGATGATGCTGGTCATACGGTATTTGGTGGCGAAGCCGCCGGGTCAGCTGCATTGAGGAGACCTGCTGTTGAAGTTTATGACAGGGCGGTGCGTTTTTTGAATAGAATAAACTATAACCAAATATTCAGCGCTTTATCATCAGTTATTCCCTTGTTTTTTCCACCGCCACCCCACATGATTGCAAACATACCGAGCGCCGATGTCAATATGCGCCGACAGGGGGAAACAACCAGTAGTGTATACACCCGTTTTAAGGCTACTTCCGACGCATTGTCAACCTATCTTGGCCTTGCTTTTTTCACCAGCTATGACGAAGTATTGCGCCAGCCTATCCGAAATATTGAAACGGCTACCGAAGCGCAGTTGCTTGTTGCAATTCCTTTAAATGAAAGGAAGGAAGAAGCAACAGCAATAGCTGATATTACCGCTGTTATGAGCGATCCTGTATGGCAGGCCAGTCATCCATCCTTCGCACAAACCGCTAGGGAAGTGTATTTCCGAATGCTGCGTGATTATGAACATGTGCGTATACCTATGGTTCGAGGTAACCCGACTGAAAGGCCTGCGGAAACACGTAATCCCGCCAGAGGCTTTCTGGATATGCCCGAACATTTTGTTATCGCTATGCACGATGTAGGAAACTTTCGGTGGGGCGCGGCTGATTTCGGTGCACATGCCTCAGGCGATGTACATCATTTTGATCTTGATACACACGCCGGGTTTGCTCCGGATCCAACACCCTGACCTGACAATAAATTGGAAAAATGGATAACGATCTAGAGCAGAAAAACCTTCACAATATTTCCCGGGGACTACGGTTCCTGGAAAAGGTGGTGAATAGGCGATTGGAGCATTATTTTCAAAAGGAAAATGCTGAACCATTTACCTATCCCGAATTTCGAATTGAACAAGATAATTCTGTGCTCACTCAATTCCTCATACATTACAAATTCAATATTGAGGAGTCAATCCTATTTTTTGCGGCATTGGCGCCGCATATCCAGCCAAATTTCTTTGATTCAATTGTTCAATCATTCTTGCCAAACGGCGGGGACTTTTTGGAAATAGGGGGCGTCAAGGGTGCTAATCATCGAGCCACGCTACCTACTGGAGATACCGCGTTATTTATTCTGGGAGGCAATGAGATGTATAAAAGGATGCAGTGTCTGAAATACTTCTCACCCGACCACTTTTTTGCCAAAGATAACATCCTCCTTTTGGAGTCAATCAGTCGAGAGCCAAAAATGAGCGGTAAAATAATCCTGCAACAGGAGTATGTTGACTTATTTACGATCGGATCGATCTCAAAACCTTCCTTCGGTCCGGATTTCCCAGCAAAACTGCTAACCACGAAAATGGAATGGGAAGACTTAGTCATCAAAAAGAAAACGGCCCAGCAGATTCAAGATATCAACGTATGGCTGGGTTGTAATCAGGTCTTTCTACGGGACTGGGGGATGGAAAAAAGATACAAGCCCGGCTATCGTGCCCTCTTTTATGGGCCTTCAGGTACCGGAAAAACTTTGACCGCTACACTTCTGGGGAAGCAGTTCAACAGAGACGTCTATCGTATTGACCTTTCCCAAGTGATGTCCAAATATATCGGCGAAACAGAGAAGAATCTGGAGAAAATCTTTCAAAAGGCGGAGAACAAAAACTGGATCCTATTTTTTGACGAAGCAGATGCCTTGTTTGGAAAAAGAAGCCTGGTTCAAAATGCCCATGACAAATATGCAAATCAAGAGGTGAGTTATCTGTTACAGCGGGTAGAGGATTTTCCGGGGTTGGTTATTCTTGCCTCCAATTTTAAAAGCAATATGGACCAAGCATTTGTCCGTCGTTTCAACGCCATTATTCATTTCCCAATGCCCTCCCCTTCTGAGCGGCAAAAAATATGGGAGACTTCCATTCCTTCCAAGGCTAATTTGGATAGGAATGTATGTTTGTCTGATTTTGCAGCAAAATTCGAGCTTAGCGGTTCTGCCATTACCAGCGTCATTCACTATGCCTCCCTTCAATCAATATACAAAGAAAGCAATATTTTATGTAGAGAAGATTTGTTAGAAGGGATCAAGAGAGAATATGAGAAGGAGGAAAGAGTATTTCCAGGGTAAGTCTCAGGCAAGGAAGCCGGATAGCTGAACCTCAACGATTTAGTGTATAATAAATTAAATCAAATCTCCAAAACTCAGGCATAGCCTCCACATGAATAGGAATGCCACTACAGCTGTCCTCGTAATACCCCCGACAAAAATGCTCCTCCTCTACAATCCGGTTTTGATAACCCCAGTTTCGTCCATCACGTTTGTTCCAAAGCAATGCGTTGGGTTGTTGATGTCCTTGAAGACAAATATTATAATCCATCCGGTGAAGTTGTATCAGAAATGGTGAAGAATCCTCATTGGTCTGAGCGTCAACCCGCGAATGAAGCCAATGCATCGGCTCCCTCGAAAGTAAAGGTTTGGTATAGGCGGAATTGTAATACCAATTAAATCGCTGTTGCATTATTCTTTTATAGGGATCAAAAGTTGCCTCGGTATCTTGTTGCTATGGCCCGCAATTTTCTTCGTCTGCTCATTATAATGATTCCCTGCGTTAGTCCGAGTAATGTTCCAATTCTCCCCCAGTTGAGTAATTCCTAGATCAAATCAAACGCAAACGCATAATCCAGAATATCCCTGAAGGTATGGATGTCTAGCTTACGGTTGATGTTTTTTCGGTGTTGCTCCACCGTCCTACGGCTGATAAACAGCCGGCTGGATATTTGGGGATTGTTCATTCCCTCTGCTAGTAGTTTTAAAATCTCCTCTTCGCGGAGGGTCAAATCCTCAAAATTGCGGATGTGGTTCCTTTTGAATAATTCCTCTGAAATAATCCGATTCATCTTTTTTGAAAGAAGATAGGCACTTTCTATAGGTTGGATGATCGCAACAAAGCCTGAGAGGCAGCTGCACTTTTTAACAAAAGCCAGGCATACCGAAAAACTCTTTATTGACGTGTTATATATCTGATGATAATTTGAATAAACAGTGTCCGAACCGCGGATTCTGTAAAATCGCTTGATCTTGGGAAACTCGTTCGTGATTGTATCAGGGTGGTAATACTCCCTGATAAAATCCTCTCCCCTTCCCACAATCCGCTCCTTACTCAAGCTAAACCAGTTGCAGGCTTTTTCGTTGACAAATTGGAAATTAAAATTCGAATCATTATAATGAAAGATAAAAGGAGTGGCCCGCCCTATTTCTTCTAAGGAAACCTGTTGGCTACTGAGCATCCTATCATATTGGATAAGATTCTGATGCTGAGTCTCCAGACTTTCGATCAGTGTTTTCATGTGCTAGAGAAGATTAAAAATACAAAGTCTAAGAATATTTGTTCCTCCTCATCCGGTAAAAGCATTTTGACCAGATGAATGAGAAAAAGGAACGGGGAAAATTTAGGAGCTCATTTCTCTCTCATCGAAGGCAGTTCTATTTGCCTAAACACGTTATTTTATCGGGAAAAAGTAATTGCTAAGACGGAATGTAAATCGTCGACCATACTAAAGAAACAATGTTCTTCGATCACACAGATTCGTTACCGTTTCAAACAGTACAATTCCCAATCCGTATAATATCATCTGTGAATATCATATTTTTTAATATAAAAAGCAATATTTTAAATATAAAAAGTTATACCGGCCATTAATAACTAATTCGTGTGTTTCATTGATAGGGACAGAGACAATATTTCATCCACTTTAATCAGTCCACCGAATTTCCGTGGAGGCGCGAGCTCAAGTGCATCAAAATGTAAGTCCAGTCCCCCGGTTAATCTATCAGCCTGCTTATGCAATATAAAATCTTTAAACAATAACCGCTTCCCAGCGATTTCAAGATGAAGGTCGCATCGGTAACCCTCATTGACCTTTTGAATGTTTGTTACTATAACCCGTGCTTGGGGATATTCTTTTGCTTTGATGGTCTTTTTAAAGTCATTGTTTAGTAAGGGATTGCCGCATCCAAACTCGGCTACATTAATGTGAAAAAGAAAGGCATCAGTGGATCGGTTATTAACAAAAGAAAGCGTATCCTTCGGCCCGGTCGCATTATAAGTGCAATTAAATCTACCCAAAGAAGTATTTCCAGAGACAGTGATTTCCTTTTCTTGAATCACCAGTCTTTCCTTTTCGGGATTAATGTTGAACATTACAATGAACAAAAGCCAAAAGATACGCATGGTAGTAGTTTGTTCTAGAAGGCAATTACCCCTTCGACCATTAGACCGTTGAATTTTCCTCCATTTCTTATATCCGCTGCACCGAAGTCGTTGTAGTTCTGGCTGACATATTCCAACTTGGCTACAATGTTTTTGGTAACAAACCAGCCGCCCCCAATCTGCACTCTGTCAATGGAAGGTTCTGAACCATCTCGCATCTCGCCGTTGACCTTGTTGTATCGTCCGGCCAGATAGAAGTTTTCGGTATTCCCAAACCTATAGACCACATCAGCACCTATTTGATTCCACTTCCTGTCCGCGGTTTCATTGGCAGCTTTTCCTTTGCTTTGCTCAAGATTCCCGAAGAATTCGAACCCCCCAACTTTGACAAAAGGGTTGAGCACCATAGCGGTAATGTTATCCGTCTGACCGGGATTGAACCTTCCTGATGCGAAATTGGCAGCAGTAGTAGCACCCACCGGTTCCATTACCAAATAATACCTGGACCCGGTTCGGTCACCTGCATAAAGCGTATTTCTGCTGGACCCTTCAGTGTGGTAGATGGATCCTGTCAAACGTAGTCTTACATTATCATCGACCTGTTTGTCGTAGCCTAGTTTTCCAATAAAAGACAATTCCCGATCATCCGGATTGGTGATGCCTCCCTGGATTTCCCCGCCTGTAACAGAGCCTACTGCAAGGAATCCGTTGTCTCGGTAGATTACCTCAGCGCCGATCTCCGTGGTAAAGGCATCCATAATATAGTTCCCGATGAAAGGGTTGTAAAATGCGTTGGCATTGTCCGTTCTTCTAAAGTGAGCATCCCCATAGTTGATCTCCATGTGACCCACTTTCAAGCTGATCTTTTCAAAAACATCATCCAACAAAGCACTGTTTAGAAAGCTTACCTTGTCCACTTGGATAAAACCACCTTTTACCCAGGTTTCTGGATGGTGCCGGGAAGAGAGGTAGGTAATTAGGTTTAGTCTTATTCCGTCAGCGAGAGCCACATCCAGATTTAAATTGGCAGTAGCCAGATTAAAACCGTTGCCTATCTCTATCAAAGGATTAGCAACTGACGTATTAGAATGCTTTAGAGATTGAAACTGTTGGGCAAATCCCCCACCCAGCCGGACTTTAATCCCCTCAAAAGGCACCGTATCGGCTTTTCCTGTTTCAAAAACGTTGATGCCACGTTGGTCATAAGGCCGCCAATATTGGGCATCCTCCAGCGTTACCTGAGCCATAGAAGCAAAGGAAAAGGAGCAAACTGCGAACAATAAACTTAACTTTTTCATAGTTTATAGGAATAATGGTACGTTAATGAAAGTTAATTAGATGGCTGTAAGGTGAGGTTGAAGTGAATCGCTACTTCGTTACCTGTCTTTACCGTCCCCAATAAAGCTGTGGGTGGATCTATTTTATAGTCTGTCAACTTAAAGGCATGCTTTCCCTGGAAGTTATAGCCTGATCCCGATTGAGATGACTTTACCTCGAATGTTGCTGGCTGGGTGACCCCTGCTATGGTAAAGTTGCCTTTAGCATTCCAGGTATTGGCTCCTGTTGATTTCATGTCGGTTAAAACAAATTTAACCTGTGGGTGTTTTTTTGTTTCCAAAGCCGCATAGGTATTTTTATCCATTGCACCTTTACCGCTTTTAAGGCTTTCCGCTGGCATCTGTACGGCTAATTTCTGGATTCCCTGAAGCTTTCCATTTTGCTGTACCAAGACAGCTTCTCCCGTGGCCTGTGCCGAAACCATTTCCCAATCGTGGAGTGTGGAAGTACCGGTAACTTTCAATTCCGGCTGAGGCCCCACCTGGTACTTCACCTGTGCATCCGTACTAAAAGACAGGGTGAACAGACAGACAACTAAACAAATAAAGAGAGTGGATTTGGTTTTCATGATTTTGCTCTTTGATTATAGGACAAAGGTACATCGTTATTAAAACCAAAAAGCATGACAAAAGTCATAATATAAATTGACATTGAATGGCTGATTTTACCATTGAAATTCTATGTTCTTCCGCTTTTTCAAAAGGTCAAACAGAACAAAATACTGACATAACAGAAGACAGGTAAAAAAATTGTAAAGAGAGGGGGGTCTAATAGTAGCTTTTTTTGTATAAATAACCGTATTATTTTAATTGAACCTCTATTTGATTAAATTTTGTAATATTTATTGTCGTAATAATTCAAATTATTTCTCCCAATACCTCTGTTTGACTAAACCAACCCTAGATTTTTATCCTGGTTGGTTCAATTAGAAGCGTTTTCAATAGCAATAGCAGCGACTTTTAATTGGCGTTTTTCTTTGTGAGCGGAGAAATCATTCAATAGCCATAACGCTTCAATTTTGATTTGATGTAAATAAAAAATCGCTCTCCACTGTCTATAGCGGATCTAAGAAAAAATCTTCTCTAATATCTTCACTGTGATCAAATAAGTCGGCCTCACCCCCTCCATTCCCAAAGCTCCGGAGGCAAGGGTACTACCAGTTTCTAATGGATTGTCCGAAGCATAGTAGGCATACAAGACTTTGACGTTCTTACGGATACTGTTTCTGATCTTACTCGCCGACTGCAACGCCTTCTGGTAGTGCGCCCCCTCCATTTCAAGGCCAATGGCTTTCCACGAGGAGTTCATAAAGTATCTCAGCACATCTTTATTTTGAAGAGAAGTACCCAAGACCGTGATCATTGCCCCTTCGTAAACGCCCAAACCGTATCCAGCGAAGTCATCGGCTTTTAATTCATTTTTAAATGGATAATTATCCGCTGTCCCTTCGAACACATGGCTGGAGGGAATCATAATATCCCCTTTTTTCCCTTCCAGAATTCCCGCCTTGCCCATAATAGAGGCAGACACAACATCTAAGGCAATAGACTGTCCGTCCCGCTCATAAGGCTTCAGCAATTCGTCAAAACACTCATAAGCCTGTTCGCCAAAGGCGTAATCCATCACCACGATGACGGGACGCTTTTTGATCTCTTTGGGAAGGGACACGCCTGGAACAATGGTGTCTGCGGGCATTTTTGCCGTATCAATGATCTGAGCACCAATATTCGTTCCTGAAAGATCGGGTAGATCAATAAAACCATTTCTCAATGCAAATCCATTGATCTCTTTGGCTTTGTTGTTTTTAGCGTTGATGCTGATGTCCATCGCGACCGTTTCTATCTTCTCATAGGTGTCCAAGCCCAGTGCCTGGTGAGCATAGATGGTATTCAGGACGCTATGTAAATTCGCGCTGATAATATGGATAGGCCGTCCAAGCAAACCCTCTTCAAACAAAACGGATTTGATTCTGTCGGCCCACAACTCCCCATAGACATGATGCCCCACCCGCTCCCGGAGTGTGGCGGAAAAAGAAATTTCCCGGTCCATCTCATGCAATTTCTCATCTATGGCTAACTTACCGAGGTTGTATATGATTGAAAATAAGCTGTTACTGTTCGAAGAGGCGTCGAATTTCTCGACCATATTATTGGTCTCCTCAAAAGTCCTTCCGGTAATATGGCTAAGATAGGAACAGGCTGCCTGCCTGTCGAATTCTTCCCCTTTTTCTTCCTTCTTAACGATCTTGGTCAGCATCTGCCAGTTAAGGTTCTCCATCCCCTTATGATCGGTACTGTTGATCCGGATTTTTTCCGACTCTATATATAAAAAGGTAAGGTGGGTAAGTATATCGTAGATATCGCTCCTTCCCCGGGTCATCTCCACGTATATCTGATCCTCATCGACACGGTAGCAATTTCTTTTCCTCTTAGCAGGAACGATGGGAGTAAAAGCAGAGTGTTCATAGCCTTCCCTGCTGATCAACCTGACATAGCGGCATTCTTCAATGCCCCTCGGAAGCCGCTCCATCACATACAAAAGACCGTCAAGCTCGATTTTTTCGGGATCCGCCACCAGTCCATATATTTCAGGACTTAGCACCAAGAGGGAATTCACTAAGGATTCACCCGAAACCCCCATAGGCTTATAGGTTCCGCGGTTAAAAAGGTGCCTCATGCCGATATATACCCGCTCAATGGCCGAACGGGATTCCTGTGCTCTTGTTCTTTTCATAATTTAATAGTTGTGACATGGGGTATTAGACGTCAGACTCAGACATAGGACTCCTCTTCGATCAACCGGTCGTTAATCTCCCCTCTTTCACCGTTACCAGCTCGTTTTCTCCTCCCGGCTTCAGTCTCTCTTCATCCAACGACGGCCTTTTCCGACAAACTTTCTCACTCCCGTCTCCCGCCTTTAATCCCTCAACCTCTCGGCAAATATCTTTTTAAACTTCTCAACTTTAGGACGAACTACCATCTGACAGTATGGCTGGGATCCGTTCAGTTTGAAATAGTTGGTATGATAATCCCCCGCCTCATAAAAATTGCTGAATGGGGTAATTTCCGTGACAATCGGCTGATCAAAGGCACCGCTCTCGTCGAGAGATTTTTTGATATGTTCGGCCGTTTGTTTTTGCTCCTCGTTATGATAGAATATGGCAGACCTATATTGAGGGCCTACATCGCCACCTTGCCGGTTTAAAGTAGTGGGATCGTGGGTCGACCAAAAGATCTCAAGTAACTCTGGAAAAGTGATGACCTTGGGATCATAGAAAAACTGGATACACTCAGCATGCCCCGTCGTACCGGTGCATACTTCCTCATAGGATGGCCCAACTACATGTCCGCCGCTAAATCCGGATTGCACTTTTTCCACTCCTTTTAAGTCCTGATAGATCGCTTCCGTGCACCAGTAACATCCGGATGCAAGAGTAGCTACTTCATATCCCGCGGGGGCTTCTACAGAAGTTATGGGTAATTCGCTCATATATTTTTCTTCGTTTGGATTTTGAAAAATTGGAGATGAAACGTAAAATTTTTTCCTTCCAATGCCTATGGCAACATTGCCTAGAGGCTTTTAGTTTGGGCTATAACTGTAATTTTTACTTGCCCGCTGGGAATCTGGTCTTTAGAAATTTCCTCATTGTTTTGGGTAACAGTAATTTTCCCCTCCCGATATAGTTCCATCATGGTCTCCTCTACATCCTCGGTAAAATATTCCCAGCTCGTGGGATACACCCATTTGACCACGTCAGACGGGGAGAAACTCGCCCCGCGGGATAATCTACCCATTTCCAGAATGGCCTGCTCCAGTATTGATTCTACCATGTCTAAAATAATTTGGTCTGCCCTGTGGGCATGAAGTCAGCAAAGTTGTACTCCGGCATTTTTCGACCCTTCATGTGTTTGGCTACAGCCACTTTAAACACCTGCTGGATCATGTCGGCAATAGGCCCTTCTCCTTTGATTCTTCTCCCCCACTCAGTATCATTTAGTTTTCCCCCATGGAGTTGTTCTATTTGATGTAGCACTTTCTCCGCCCGGTCGGGATAATGAAGATAAATCCAATCCTGAAAAATCTCTTTGATTGATCCGTTTAATCTGACCACGGTATAACCCGCCCGTAATGCACCTGCCTTTGCTGCCGACTCGATGATCTTGGCAACGTCATGGGAATTTAAGCCGGGAATAATCGGCGCAACCATCACACCACAGGGAATACCCGCTTCAGAAAACTGCTGCATCAGCGCCAGTTTCTTGCTTCCGGTAGCAGTTCGTGGTTCCAGAAGTGCCTTTAGCTCATTGTCTAAGTGGTTGATGGAGAAATTGACATGAACTAATCCCTTTGCAGCCATTTTTTCGAGCAAATCCTGATCCCTCTGTATCAGAGTGTTTTTGGTGATGATGCTTACAGGGTGGCCGATCTGCAGGCAAAGCTCCAGAATTTTTCTGGTCAAACCGAATTCCTTTTCCGCCGGCTGGTAGCAATCCGTGTTACCTGACAACATGATGGGCTTGGGCTGATAGTTCTTCTTCTGAAACTGCTTTTTAAGCACTTCTACGATATTGTTTTTGACGATGATATTGGTCTCAAAGCCCAATCCGGCATCGAAGCCCCAATATTGATGGCTGTTGCGTGCATAGCAATAAATACAGCCATGTTCACAGCCTTGGTAAGGATTAACGGAAAAATCAAGCGGCAGGTCCGGACTGTCGTTTTTGCTGAGGGCATTGACCAGATTTTCCTTGTAAAACTTGGTTACAGGTCTTTCTGTGTGTTTTTCTTCATCAATCCCTTCTTGATGCAGGATGCCCTCCTCCCTTTTGAGATAAGGATTTTTAGGACTGATCCTTGCACCCCTCCCTTTGAATACATCTTTGTCCATCCTTCTTTAAACGGTTATTGGGTGATTGAGTTCTTAGGTATAGGTCATGATCACGGCGGATCGACGCGTCGGCAATGTCCTATTAATGCTGTGCTAATAACGGCGAGAAACCCTAAAAAAATCCCAAACAACATCTAAGTCCACCCACGATACTTCACCTTCAATACCCCAACAACCAAATAACCTGCCCACTATTAACCAATAATGACTAACTCAACACCTCAAAACCAATAATCTCACTACCAATAACTTAGTGGCTAATAACCAATAACTCACTAACCAAAAACTAGTTACAAATCATAATAAAAGCAGGAGGAAAATTTTTAAGCGTAAAAGCGGTTCGGATGTTTTTAAAATGCCCCGCGAACTGAAACTTCAGCAAATAGGAGTAACAGATTTGGATGAAGGTGCCGTTGACGCTCAAGTTGGACCTGCTTTTCCGATAGATTTCGGTTCTGGCCTCCTTGGATATCAGGCTAAAAGGAAGGGAGGATAAGATCAGGTCGGCAGTTTGGCCATCTAAGTACTTATCAAGGTTTTCCGCCGAATCGCAAATAATATGAACGTTATCCTGAGGAAATTCGATGCTTAAGTTGTCGCAAAAATGCTTGCTGATCTCAAATACCAGCAATACCGCATCCTTATCCATCCGCTCTACTATGCCCCTGGTGATACTGCCATCTCCCCCACCTAGCTCTACGATGATTTTAGCACCGGAAAAATCAGCAAAAGACAACATTTTGTTGACTAGGGATTTGGAACTAAAAGTCACCGCTCCAGTAGTTTTTATGTTGATAAATAATTCCTTAAATAACGAACCTTTATTCATTTTTCACTTTGAAATTTCCGCCAATATAGGTATTTTGATCAAAAACTTAGTTTTAAGCCGCCTGTTTTTTTCTGATCCGCACTGGCGGTTTGAACCCCTTGAGGAGGCCATATTGTAATTCCTCAATTACCATTCTTCAAGTTTTTCCCGATCTTAAAAAAACAATGCATCCCGAGGTTTTATATTTTTTGTAGTTTTCCGCCGATTACCATTCCAAACCAACTTATTCGAATGAGATTATTTAACAAACAATCCTTTCTCTCTATTACAGCGGCGGGGGTTTTGAGCTTTTTTTCCTCTAGCTTGCTCGCCCAAAGCGATCCAACAGGGGAGAAAAGGGTGACCGGAACCTATGCGATTACCAATGCCACCGTGATCCCAGCGCCAGGCTCAGCAAGCAAAGCCACCATTATCATTAAAGATGGCCTGATACATCAGATAGGCAATGATCCTACAATACCTATTGATGCCCAAACCATCAACGGCGACTCCTTATTTGTATATGCCGGATTTATCGATGTAGCCAGCAGCGCCGGGGTGACCGCACCGAGCATACCGGAAAGACCGGCCGATTTTGACCCCTCTAACCCTGCCCCAGTCTATGTGGGAATAACCCCGCAATACGAAGCCCTAAATTATTATGAACCTGCCGGAGAAGAGGCGGACAAATGGAGAAAAACCGGAATTACGACCCTTCAATTACTGCCTAAAGGAGAAGGAATGCTACCGGGTCAAACAGCCGTAGTCCTGAATGGCCAAAAGGGTTCTTCTAATGTACTCTCAGCTCCAAGCAGCCTGTATGCAAAATTTCAGACCGTCAGAGGCCTTTTGCCAGGAACGACGCTAGGCATTATGGCTAAATGGCGGGAGCTATATCAAAATGCCGAACTCTCCAGCAGACACCAAACTTTATTTGCCAGCAACAGCGGCGTAGCAAGAGCCGAAAAAGATCCCGTTTTAGAGGCCTTTTTTCCCGTCATCAACCACCAAGCTTCCGTGATGTTTGAAGTCAGCAATGAACTCGATATAAGACGGGTACTAAGTCTCCAGAAAGAAAAAGGCTTTAAGGTCATCCTTAGTGGTGTCAATGAAGGCAGCTCCTTGGTCCCGTTGCTCAAGCAATCCAAAGCTCAGGTGGTGCTTTCCTTGGATCTTCCTGATGACAAAGCGGCCAAGAAAGAAATTAAGGATGCATCTGAAGAAGCTAAAAGCAACCTGGAGCGTGTAAAGGCTGCTTACCAAGAAAGGCTGGCGCTGGCTTCCGTTTTTGAAAAAGAAGGAATTCCCTTTTCTTTCGGCTCAAGTGCCGTTAAAACAGAAGATTTCCTCAAAAATATCCGCCTTTTGGTAGAACATGGCTTATCGGAAGAAGGTGCTTTAGCGGCGCTGACGGTCAATCCAGCCAGACTGCTGGGACTGGAACGTATTATAGGAAGTATAGAAAAAAGGAAAGCTGGCT
>Ga0181471_100047_pt1 | contig 28034 bp, 22 predicted proteins | sample InSIn5gowninarea_FD_119083 | JGI IMG/M metagenome (GOLD analysis project Ga0181471, IMG submission 119083) | Clean room microbial communities from NASA Spacecraft Assembly Facility at Jet Propulsion Laboratory, Pasadena, California, USA -... ...
CCAGAATTCTTGTCCCAACCCAACACTTTCGGATGTTTTGCATATTCCTGCATTGGCCAAAAATTTGATTTCCTTAAGCAAGCTTGATGATGCAGGTGTAAAAACAGTGTTCGAGAAGGATACCTACAAAATGGTTCGGGGAGGACTGGTATTGATGTGGGGAGCTCAGATTGGAACTCTGTATAAGCTACAAGGTAGCACTTTTATTGATGGGTGCAACAATTCTGCGGTTCATGGGAGTGGAGCAGAAAATATAGTGATCTCTAGAGAGAAGACCATGTTGTGGCATCAAAGGCTTGGACATATTGGAGAGAAGGGCCTTCGAATACTTCATGATAAAGGTGTGTTAGAAGGTATAAGTAACAACTCTCTGGCTTTTGTTTTCTATGAAAATTGTGTATATGGGAAGCAGAATCGGGTGAGTTTCCCCTCTGGTAGTAAGAGGGTGAAACATATATTAGAACTTGTGCACAGTGATGTGTTTGGACCTGTGAAGGTTCCATCATTGGGTAAGTCTGTCTACTATGTTTCATTTATAAATGACTTCTCAAGGAATACATGGATATATTTCCTTAAGAAGAAATCTGAATTCTTTGACAGGTTTAAAGAATTTAAGGCTCTGGTGGAAAACCAGATAGAGAAGAAGATAAAGGTGCTGAAGACAGATAACAGTGGAGAGTTTTGCAGTAAGGAATTTGAAGAATTATGTAAGAAGTGTGGTATAGCACGACAGAATAATACTCCATATACACCTCAACAAAATGGAGTTGCAGAAAGAATGAACATGACGTTGATGGAAAGGGCAAGAAGCATGCTCAGTGGTGTTGGGTTGGGACAAGAATTCTGGGTAGAGGCGATGGAGACTACATTTTACCTGGTCAACAGATCACCTTCATCAACATTGGAAGATAAGACTCCACAAGAGGTATGGACTGGTAAGAAACCTTCTCTTTCACATCTGAGGGTATTTGGATGTGATGCATATGTACATGTTCCAAAGGAGAAAAGAACCAAGTTGGATAGTAAATCTGAAAAGTGCGCCTTTATTGGGTATAAGGATGGTTTAAAGGGTTATAAGACTTGGAACCCAGTAACAAGAAAGGTTGTGTATAGCCGAGATGTGGTGTTCAGAGAGGTGAAATATGCTATCAAACATGAAGTCCAACCAAAGGAACCTGAGAAGATAGAGTTTGAGCTAAAGGAGGAAGAATCAGACTCTACAACAGAGGAGGAATCAGAATATGAAGAGCCACAAACTCCGGGTGTGAGAAGATTAGTTCGAGAAAGAAGGCAGCCAGAAAGGTATAGTCCATCTGCTTTCTGTTCAAATTTTGCTTTAACTATTACTGATAATGATCCTAGAACTGTGAAGGAAGCAGTAGATTCAGAGGATGGAAAACTTTGGAAAGAGGCCATGGTTGATGAAATGGCATCTTTGCACAAAAATGAGGCTTGGGATCTGGTGGAGTTGTTGACTGGAAGGAAACCCATTGGTTGCAAATGGGTGTTCAAGAAGAAGACAAATGTAGAAGGAAAGGTGGAGAAATACAAAGCTCAGTTGGTAGCAAAAGGTTATTCCCAGGTGTCGAGAATTGATTTTGGTGATATTTTTTCTCCTGTTTCCAAGGTAGCTTCTATTAGATTACTTTTATCTATTGCTGCTGCTTTTGATTTTTAGGTAGAATAGATGGATGTGAAGACAACATTTCTTCACAGGGATCTAGAAGAAGAGATCTACATGAAGCAACCTGAAGGTTTTGCAGTGAAGGGTAAGAAAGAACTGGAATGCAAGTTAAAGAAGTCTCTGTATGGGTTAAAAGAGTCACCAAGGATGTGGTATCAGAAATTTGATACATTTATATGGGGACTTGGCTTCACCAGATGAAAAGAATATCAATGTGTGTATTTTAAATTAATTGGTGACTGTGTTATTTATCTAGTCTTGTATGTGGATGATATGTTGCTGCTTGGAAATGACAAAGAAATTATCCAGGATTTGAAGACCCATTTGTCCTCCAAATTCGACATGAAAGATCTTGGTGCTGCAAACTATATTTTGGGCATGGAAATTAAAAGAGATCATTCGAAGAGGAAGCTCCGGTTAAACCAAAGGAAGTATGTTGAGACAGTATTGTAGAGGTTTAATATGCAGGATAGTAAACTAGTGAAGGTTCCTATTCCTGTAGGTGTAAAGCTATCTGCTGAACAGTGTCCCAAGACATAAGAAGAGGAAGAGGACATGTCTCGTGTTCCATATGCAAGTGCAGTCGGTAGCCTGATGTATGCAATGGTCTGTGCTAGACCATACATTACACATGCAGTGGGAGTATTGAGTAGGTTTATGTCAAAACCAGAGAAGGAGCACTGGACAACAGTGAAGCAGGTTTTTAGGGATTTGTGTGGCACTAGTGATTATGGTTTGTGCTACCAAGGAAGACCAGGATTGGATAGAGTGTTGGATATTCATGGCTTTGTTGATGCAGACTGGGTTGGAGATCTAGATCAAAGAAGATCTACAAGTGGGTATGTGTTTAACATATTTGGACATGTAGTCAGTTGGATGAGTAAGAAACAATCTGTAGTGGCACTATCAACTACAGAGGTAGAATACATGGCAGCCAGTGATGCAAGCAAGGAAGCAGTTTGGTTGCAGAGATTGTGTTCAAGTATGGGGTTAGTAAAGGGAGCTATAAGGCTAGACTGTGACAAATAAAGTGCAATTTTCTTGGCAAAGAACCCTGCATATCATTCAAAGACAAAGCACATTGATGTTCAGTATCACTTTGTGAGGGATATGATAGAAGACAAAAAGGTGTTGCTGGTAAAGGTGGACACTTTGAAGAATACTATAGATGCATTGACAAAATCTGTGAGCTCTAAGAAGTTCTCTTGGTGTAGAGAAACAATGGGCATTGTAGGGTTGGATAAATGACTAAGCTCTTTTGTGGTCCCCTGTGGAAAGAAAACAACAATTGGGAGAATGTTGGGTTGTGTTGTATTCTTTCCATGACTAGCCCACGTAGTTAACTGGGGAATTAGAAGGGGGGCAGAGCTCCCCCTTTGTTGTGCCTATTGCATAGTAGGGGGGTCAAAGGGGGTTTGAGGGGTGTAGGTAACCCCACTCTATGGGTTCCAAGGCAGTGCCCCAGAAAATTTTGTTTTAGACCCTATATTAGGTTAGGCGGACCTACCTATGGTTTTATGCATGATTTTCACACATGGTTTTGGACGCAATGGTTCTCGATCCATGGTTTTGGATGCGATGGTTTTCGGTCCATGGTATTGGATGCTTTGACATGTATAAATATATATTGTAACATTGAAAGAAACATAACGAAAAATCAAGCTGGTAGTCCCGGTTTTGGGATCCAGGGGAATATCTCTGTGTATATGTGTTTTATGTGTTATGCTCTCGCATTGTTTATTTTCTACGTTTTAGAATTCGTATGCAGGTAATTTCTGTACAGGGTTAAAACCTACAGCTAGGCCAAAAATAAATCAATGCTATATATGGTCAGTTTTTGTTTTGAACCCACGACCCACAAAGCCTTAACATTACTGCCATAACTATCATGCCCGCCAGCAAGCTTTTTAATATCCGCCATACAAAATGTATTTAAACCAAACCTATGCAATGGGTGGGGGAGAGTGTGGCGGACAGAACCCGACACTTACTGCTTGTAGAACTTAAAGCCAAACCATGCCCCACCTGGGCATGAATTTCGAGAAAAAATCCAAGGAATCTTGGAGGGAATATTCTGTAGAGAATCTTGTAGGGAATCTAAAATATTCCCTAGAGCCCCATAGGCAGGGAAAATTTTAAGGATGGAAAATTATCTTGAAGCTTATAAACATTGGAAAATATCACTAAAAACTAATATCCAAACTATAAAATGTTTATTGATACATTTGTAAAATTATTCATATTTATAATGGTTTTATATATAGTCTCTATATAACATTGGCGATTTTTAGGGTAAAATAATTTTATATTATAAAATTTGGGCAAATCATTTTTATAAAAAATGGAAATTGGCAAATCTTTTTTGTGGAAAAATCATGGAAAATTAGTCCACCTGCGAATATTAGTGCCTAAAATTTTCCATGCCTAGAGGTCACCATCACAGAAAAGGGCTGAATTTAAAGTCATTTTTCACAATGTTTCACTAGGAATCCAACCGCGCAACTTGTTTCTTTAGCATATGTCTACATTTTCAGGCCATCCCTGGAAGTGGAGTTATAAGGTGTCATTTTGTAATTTTTTGCAATTTTATTTCGTTGTAATTTAATGAAACAGGCCTCCCCACATTTAGCAAGGCCGGAAGAGGTAGCCCACACTAGGTGAAATTCGTTATCAATTTGTTTGTGTGCCTTTGAACTCATGGTTAATTTTGATTTCTGCTTATTTTATATGCATGTTTCACTTGGTTACATGATCTTTTAAGTGCAATTCTTTATGCATCCTTCAAGTAAAAGATCTGGATCAAGTTTGGTATCAGAGAAGGTCTTCTTGATGCAGTTTGCATGAGTGAATGCTAACTAGGAAAAAGCTCCAAAAAGGTGAAGGAAAAATCAAATCCTTTGATTCCAAAGTGGGGCATGCAATATGAAGATGAAAAATGGAAGGCGAGGAAGCTCGAATAGAGGGAGAGCGAAATTATCACAAGATCTTCTTCACCATGGCAGAGAAAGTGGACAAATTGTTTGCAAAATATGAGAAGACAATCAAGCATGAGAAGAAACAGCCAGATGATTATGCCTTAGTAAACCATGGAGGTGGAGGAGAAGAGCCCCATCCCTCTCCAAATTCCAGTGACAATCCTCCTTCTTCCTCTTCTCATAATTCTACAAGCATCATAGGAATGCATCTAAAATGCCATTTTTAAAGCTATATGTAAATTTTGATTTGCCCACATATAATGCAGAATGTAATGCATACAAGTTAAACAATTGGATTAGACATATTGAGGTCTATTTTCAGATTCAAAAGATCGAGGAAGATGAGGCCAAGATCCAATTAGCATCTCTTCGGCTAAGTGGCACCACTCTCGTCTAGTGGGAGAGCAGGTTATAGAAAGGTAGAAAAAACTTGGGTAATCTCCTTTCTTCTTGGTCCAATTTTGTTTATGCATTAAAATATCAATTAAATCCTTTGGGTTATCAACAAAAGGCTTTATTGGAATGGAAATATATGAGACAAGGAAAGGGTCTGTTAGAGTCGGTCTAGTTATCCCTCCATCAGAGATCAAAGCTCTTTTGAATTTCATGATTAGGTGTCCCATCAGTTTTTATCAGCTGCATTTTGTTAGGCATGCCATAACTCTGATGGAGCAGTTTTGTGTCATTTATTCCCCTCGTGTTTGGCACTGCTGGTTCAGGACTGTTTATTTAAATAAAGTCTTCAAAGGTCATTCACCATCATGTTTTAAAATTTCGAGGTCTTAGGTCTAGGGTTGAGTCAATTTTGTCTTGAGAAGTCTTAAAAGACCAGCAGGCCAGTGGGATGTCCTTGATAGATCATCACTTCAATCATTTTCATCATTGTACAGCTGAATCAAGACTTTGTTTTCAAAACTCTGTTTTTTTTTTTTTTAAAAACAAGTCACCATCTCATTTTTGTAAAAAATTGTCAAAATTTTCAAGTTCTTCAAATGTTCAAGCGCAGCCTTGGTCTCCTTTTCCAGAGCATATCAGAGCTAGCCCTGCAAAAAATTATCAGAAGAAATCATTATTTCAACCAATTGTTTTTAAAGGGAAACCAAAAAGTCAGAGCCTATTTAATCTGAAAAAGTGTCAACAACCAAACATTACAAAATGGGTTTTGGTCAAGTAAAAATTAAAAGGGAGTCTATATAAAGGCATTTCTCCTCATAACCAACCCATTCACAACTCAAGAGCAAAGTGCATCCATTCTAGGATGATTTTACAAGCTGGTGAGAAAATCGGGCTAGTTCCAGGGGCGCGCTACGCATCAGCATTGGCGCGCTACGCACCCAGGGTGTGCTACGCATCAGCACACCTTTTTCAGTGTAAATTTACTCATGTGCTACGCACTAGGGGCGCACTACGCGTTGGGTGAGGCGCGCTAGGCGTTGGGAATTCTACCCAGAAATTCGCCAGCAAGTGTGCAACTCCTCCTCTAACTCAGTTAAAACACAGGTAGGCTTCATGTCCATGGTTTGTACTCAGTTTTTCAATATGTATGTAAATAAATTATGCTAGCTATGCCATGAAAATTAAATGTTAAAAACCCTAAAGTTGCTGTGTGGATTCAAAGGCCTAGTTCGCTAGGGTTTTCAAAATTATATGCTGCCAAGGTTTTCCCACTTTTGTGTTTCCTACCCCCCATGTTCACCAACATTTTCCTTAAAAAAAAAATCCTCATAGAACCCTACACTATCCCTCTACGAAATTCTAAACCCTCCCTTCTATTACAAACATAATATCCCCTAATTCACCCCAAACCCTAAAAATTATCAGAATTTCTATATCCTTTCCCTTCCCTAAGTTCCTTGTTTATTTCCATTGCCCCTATGTCCCTAATGTTTCCCCTTCCCTAACAATTCCCTTGTATTTGTGTCCCCTTGGTCACAGCATTTTGAAAAGCAGGAAAAAGTCTACAGTCAATTGTGTGCACAGTCAGCATATATATTCCAGCCATCTTGTCTTCAACAATGTGTCAGAAACCGAGTCAGCTTATGAGCAGAGTTATGACAGTGATTCTACACCAGAAATAGAGGTGCCAAGGAGGTATCACAAAGGTGGCAAAGGTGGTCGGCATGTCAGGGAGGAGCCCACTTCTTTGGCTCATTTGCAAGCTTGTCCACTTGCAATGAATTGTTTTCGATATCAATCATGTTTTGAATATTGTGAGCGGATCTCACAAATCCAGCATCACCGAGAACTAGTTCGTTTATTTGTTCTACATTTGCAGAATGGTCATGTAAACCTTGCTGGAGTGGATTTCACCTTGTCACCCGAGATTATTGCTCAGGCCACTGGGATACCAAATGTAGGGGAGGAATGGAATAAGCGCCAACAGTTAGACAGATTTCACTATGAGCCATATATCAAGCCCGGGTGTATGAGACATTTAACCGCTGTTTTTCCTTTCAGATTCCTAAGGGATGAGTATGCACCATTGATGAGACTCATCATTCGATATTTCACTTGTGAGGGTAGATTTTCACGTCTCTATTCGTACCATGTCCGTTTGTTGATGCATTTCACAAGGGTACATATGATGAATATTCCATTTTTCATGTGTCGCAACATAGAGAGAATGGTGCCTTTAGTACAAAGGAAGAGCCCAGCACATCAGCATAAAAGCATCTATGATTATGCATTGATCAAAATCATAGTGATGCATCAGTTGGCACAACAGGGCATTACTTGGGAGGATTTTATTTCTCGTGATCTTTTCACAGCACCACAGCCACCTCCTGAGATTGTTCATGATGAGGGAGGGCCTTCACATCAGTTTGAGATAGAGCATGTCAGCGCTCCAGCATGTGTGACATATCAGCGAGGAAACAGGGCCTTATTTGCATCTGCACGACGATTACTATCTCCACCCGGGGTGGAAGGGGTCTCGTTGACTTCATCAGCACAGCGAGTGTTATCTCCACCTCGTGTGGAAGGGGCCTCGCTTTTGACAGCAGCACCGCAGGTACAGGATAAGGGCAAGAAGCCCAAGCATGAGGAGAGGCCTTCAGGTGAGCCATCAGGTTTTGTTACTAGTCATGATGAGACAGCTTCATATATCAGGTATCTAGAGTAGTGCAACAAACAGTTAGAGGACGAGCACACACTTATAGAGCTGCAACGAATTCGTGAAGACCGTAGGTTGGCCCGTAAAAGACCGGGGGATTTGACACCTATTTCGCGGAAATTTGTGCTTGAGAAGGTCAACCGACACTTGGAGGGGTTATTTGCGAAAGCCAATAGAGACAAAGACTTGCTTCGAAACATGAAGAATCATTACTGGGCCTGCATGCATGTTTGCAGGGCCAAAATTAAGATCCTTAAGAGGCGATTGAGCAAGGCACTAAAACGATGGAAAAGGCCCGATCCACTCCAAATTTTGGCTGAAGCCTCTTTGAAGGAGCATGGTACTTGATGAGACACCCCCAGCTCAAATTTCAAAAAATTTGGAGAAGTTTTTTTCAATTTTGAAATTTTTGTATTAAAAATAGGTTTTTGCCCTCAACGCGTAGCGTGCCGCACGCTACCCTGAAGATGGGGAGGTCCAATTCAAGAAAGGTTTGCATTTTTGGATTTTTCATGATGAAATACATCTACTCAGCCACTTCCAAGGAATTTCATCAAGTTTTGGGTCCCCAAAAGGTCAAATACCATGCAAAAAATGACCTCATTGCCCCTTTTTGGACACACAGGTAGCAGCCTTGGGAGAATGCACTTTTGGAGGGGTAAATGGACATCAAATTGGAAAATTCCACTTGGGCTGGAAAGTAGACATCCAGGGCTTTCCAACAAACCAACCTGAGCTCAATTTGGATGTCGGGAAGTGCCTCAAAAATAGGTGGAAAGGCGCGCTACGTGTAGGGCTCAGGCGCGCTACGCATCAGGATTTTTTGCACATTTTGCACCTTCCAGCTCAGGAATTCGCCCAGCTTTGACCCGTTTTGACTTGTGATGGGATTTTTCACCCTCCTTGATGTAATTGATGTAATTTTATGTTGACTTGACACTTATTTACCTATTCTAGATGATTCATTCATAAAATAGCAAACATTTAATGAATGAATTGGTTTCCTAGCTTATAGAGGCAAGTTGTTTTGACTGCCTAGATTATAGTACTTTGTTTAGAATTGGTTGAAACAGCTCCTAGGATGATGAGCTCGACCCCTAGAGGCAAGGGAATGTGTTAGCTTGCCTATATTATGTATTTTCTTAGTCCTTTTCATGGTTGGACTCTTTGGGAAGAGGCTTTGAGACTTTATTGTACATTTTACTTCAGCATTTTGGCAAAGGGAAGACCAGGGATTTGCAGCACTATTTGGAATTCTTGTGGCTTTATGTCTTGATGGTGTGCTTCTTTCAGTACTTGTAAGTTTGTTATGTGTATCATTTTTCCATCTCTCATCTTCTGCAATTGAACAAATGAAGTGTTAAGGTAGAATCCATAAATTTGCTATGCTCTGCCTTTAAATTTGTTTAATTTTCCATGTTTTCATCAGTTTAAGGAGAACCCTTGTGCTTGTTTGCTCTCCTTAGCTCCTCACCTGTCTAATCTATTCACCCCATCGCTTTAAAAGCATCAAAACAATTGCCTACCTTGCTCCAATCAGACCTCTGTAGAAACTATGTCTCATCCCCGCACCCAAAATTGCTTTTCCCTTTGTTTCAATAAAAATCCCAAAAAATCACCTTAAAACCTCTGCACTTAATATCTAGCCTAAGATCAGTATTCCTTATTGGTCATCTCAGCCCCTTTGATTACCTTTTGCCGAGATAGACCCGAAGAGAGCCCTCTCCTGTCCTCGTAGGGCTAGCTACGAGGCTGAGCATGGTTTGATGTGGCCTCGAGTTTTGCCTTCCTCAGCCTAAGGCAAATTCGAACGCTAGCATAGTGGCGACCATATTGGGGAAGAAATCTCAATGGTTTGCTTGTTGATGAGTTTGTTTCACAAGTCTTAGACGGAGCCTGAAGTTATGCCAGGTAGCCTTTGAAACGCTTTTGCTTTGCATCAACGAAAGTAGATAAACCCTGCTTCAGTCAATCTTCGGTTAGCTTGTGAAACTTGTTTTGCAAATCACCCCAGTACTTTTTGATCTTTCTAGACCTTTGGATGATTGAGTCTAGAAAACGATAGGATGAATTATTTTAATTCCTTGATTTTCTGATAAACACACTGGCTTCAAAAAGACATATGAGAGCTAATCCAGATCCGAATCCACCTCCTATTTACGAAAATCCAAAATTGATTCGAAAGATCCTCCATCAAGAAATCTCGGCGACTCCCTTGGTTAAATCTCATTCATTTCCTGCAATTTTTGAGTATCTTGAAGAACTTGATTTTGACGAGAAATTTGAATTGTCACCGTTTAAAACTCAATCCGAAAGTGCACTTGATTATTTAGTTCCAAATCCCGACTTTGCTGCAGCTCTTAAAGTTGAAAAACATAATAAATTAATTGAAAATTTTATCTTGAGGCACCTTCAGAGTGATTTTCAGGCCGCAAATATTGCTGATTTCTTAGAAGCTGCATCTGAGAATATTGGATTTGCTGTCACGGCTCCCGCTTTGAAAAATCCCACCGAACCACCTTTCATTCCCACCATTCCTGTGCAACCTATAATTACTTATTCAGAATCTGCAGCTAATTCCCCTCCTTCATCCCACATCGCTTCAACCCCACATACACCACCTCATTCCCCTCATACTTCGGTTACATCTTCTCCACCAACTACTCCCAGGCCAAATCCGCCTAGAGCAATGGCTGCCCGGTTTGCTCCTCTCGTTGTTCCTCAAGATTTACATGATATGCCCGCGGATTATCAGAGTAAAATTCCTTTATTTGATGGCACTCCTCAAAGTGTGTCCGCTCAGCAGCACATAGACAAAATGGCAAATTTTTGTGATTTATATGAGATTGATGAGGAGGATGTAACTATGTGGTTGTTTGTGCAAACACTCAGAGGAGAGGTAAGAAAATGGTTCAGAGGCTTGGGAGCCAGAAGTATACCTACATTGGCTGAACTTCAGAGACAGTTTCTAGATCATTGGGAACTCAGAAAGGATCTGCTTTAGATCAATGCCGAGTACAATAATATCAAACACAATCATGGTGAGTCTGTCCAAGACTATATTATCAGGTTCAATACAGTTTATAATGCTATTCTAGATGACTTAAGACCATCTAGAAAATTAGCTCTTCTCAAATTCCCGGATGGTTTTGATCCGGAGATGGCTTATTAATTACGGGATAGAGATCCGCCTACTTTAGAAGATATGCAAAAGATTGCTGTTAATGTTGAGGCAAATCTGAATGACAAGAGAGCACGGTTGAAGGCAGAGAAAAGAGTGACTATAAAGGAAGAATCTACATCAGAACCGCCTTGGCTTCGTGAGATGGAAAAAAAGTTCAAAAGAATCAACCTTGACAAATCAGAACCGCAGATTCGTAATCCAAATTACCATGGCTAGCAACAACCTCAGTTCAGAATTAAGCAACGTGAACCAAGAGTACAAGAGCCGGCAGCCCAGCAACCGATCAAGACTCCTCTTTTGTAGAATTTTGTGAGTCAAGGTTCAGATGAAGATGCTGATGTAGTAGGGGACCAAAATCACTTCTTTACTCCTGATGATCTGCCCGTTTACATCACTGAAGAAGAAGAGTATGGAGAAAGTTCAGGCGCCCAGCAAGATGAAGATTTTATCTTAGCTAATGATGCCGATTTAGATGATTACCAAAGAGGATATTTAAATGCTTTGTCCACTCAACAGAAGCAGTATTCATTGAGGAACCGAGATGTGCCTATCAATCCGATTCAGAAAAGAAAAGAAGCTACAACACCAAAGACGGATTCACCAATACCACAGAAAAAAGGAAAGGAGACAATTGATCCCACAACTAGCAAGATATCAGCAGCAGAAAGGACAAATCAGGCAAGTATAATCAAAGATAGGAGAGAAGTTCCAGTCAAAGAAGTCGACAAAGTTTCAGCATTTAGTTTGGAAAATGAAATTTCTAAATTAAAAGTATCTATTCCTTTGACTGAAATCATGAAAAACAGCAGCTATCGAGGTCAAATCTCTAAAATCCTGAATTTTGATCCCATGTTTGACACGGTGAACGTTGAAGATGACTAGCCAGAATTGATATTTGGGCCAGCATTGGATGGTGAGTCCCCTGATAGTGATGTTCCTCCCTTTTATATCAGTTTGAGATTGCATGAATATGTTTTGCACAATGCTATGTTCGATTCAGGTGGTTCGCACAATTTGATGCCAAAGGCGATCATGGAGAAGTTGGGATTAGACATTACAAGGAAATATCATGATTTGTATTCATTTGATTCCAGCCGTGTAAGGTGTATCGGGCTAATCAAAGATTTGGTTGTTAGCTTAGATCAAATCCCAGCGAAGAATGTCTTGATGGATGTGGTTGTGGCGGACATTCCTCCACGTTTTGGTATGCTACTTTCAAGATCTTGAGGGGCTAAGTTGAAGGGTACTCTACAGTTAGACTTTTCTTATGCTACAATTCCAGTCTTCAGTCAAATGAGAAAGCTATACCGAGAGCAAAAAATGAAATACATGACAACCAGCAAAGAGAAGCCAATCAATCATCCTGTAAATTATGTACATACAGATTTGGAGTCATTTGTTTTATTTGCTGATAGTTTTAATGATCTAGACAGTCAGTTAGTTCAGGCGGAAGATATACCTGAGATCATTGAAAATTTCATAGAAGTTCTGCAAAAGGAAAGAGGAGAAAAGCAAGCTACTGTGGACCAATCAGCTGAGGATAAGGGGCAGCAAACAGAAAAAACAGAGCTAACACAATTTCAACACTTGGAAGAAGATGAAGATGGTCTTTGGACCATGGATTTTGATGGCGCAGTAGGTAGTGATGGTGCTGGTATTGGTGTGTGGATTCGAAGTCCCTTTTCCGCTCAAGACAAAGTTCCAAGCAAGGTGAGAGTGTGTTCTTATAAACTAGCATTTGATTGTTCAAATAATGAGGTGGAATATGAGGCTCTCATTGCTGGCCTTAAGATTCTTAGAAAGCTGAAAGCAAAGAAGATTGCAGTCTATGGTGATTCCGAGTTGGTGATAAAGCAAGTTAAGGGTGAGTTTCAGGCCAAGCATCCTCGTATGAGGGCATATCGAAATGCAGTCTTAGATATTTTGAAGTTATTTTCTGATCATACCTTGATATGTGTGCCTCGCACACAAAATGGTGTTGCTGATGGACTTGCTAAGGCAACAAGCAATCTAAAAATTCCGATGAATTCTAGCAACAAGTTTGAGATTCATGTGAAACATCGTCCTACCGTCCCAGACAATCAGCGGTGTTGGCAAGTCTTTCAAGATGATGAAGAGATCAATCAGTTTCTGCAAAATAAGGGTAAGTTCAAAGATACCTAAATAGATACTGAGCATGATGATGGTAGTGATAATATACAAGTAAATCAAATGGACGTGTTGCCCCTTAAAGACAACATTATTCCTAAGGGATTGATTCCTTTAGAGGAGCTGTTTGACCAAGATGATGTGGCCCGCAAACCGACATTAAGACCGACTGAAAAAGGTATAGAAGAAGTAAACATTGGGACAGCTGAGAATCCCAAGATGGTTAAGCTATCAAAGTCATTGTCACCAAAAGTAAAGGAAGAGTATATTAGATTGTTGTCTTTATTTTCTAATGTTTTTGCACGGGATTACTCAGATCTGAAAACATCTGACACAAATATCATTCAGCATACTATTCCTATTAAGCCAAATCAGAAGCCTTTTCGTCAAAAGTTGAGGAGAATCAATCCGAAGTTGCTGCCATCAATTGAAAAAGAAGTAAACAGATTATATAAATCAGGAATCATTGTGCCTATCAGATTCTCCGACTTGATATCAAATTTGGTGCCTGTAAGAAAGAAAACCGGTGAGATCCGTTTATGTATTGACTTCAGAAATTTGAATAAGGTATCCTTAAAAGACAATTATCCGTTGCCCAAAATGGACCATATATTGCAGCGAGTAGTTGGAGCATCAAGGATGTCACTACTCGATGGCTATTCCGGATACAATCATATTTTAGTACATGAAGATGACCGTGACAAAGCAACATTCACCACTCCATGGGGAACATTTCATTATGCAAAGATGCCGTTTGGTTTGAAAAATGCGGGCACCACCTTTCAGCGCGCAATGGACGTGGCTTTCGCCAATGAGAAAGATGTGTTTTTGGTTGTTTATTTGGATGACTTAACCGTGTTTTCCAATTCTCATGAGGAACATTTGTATCATTTGAAAATTGTTTTCCAAAAGTGCAGAAAATATGGCATTTCACTGAATCCGAAAAAGAGTCTTTTCGCCATGGAGGAGGGCAAAATTCTTGGCCACATCATATCTAAAGATGGCATCCGTATTGACCCTGCACGTGTTGAAGCCATTCAGCAAATTGAACAGCCCTCGAACAAGAAAGAAATACAGTCCTTCAATGGTAAACTGAATTTTCTGCGTCGCTTCATTCCAAATCTAGCAGAGCATCTTAGAGAAATCACGAGTATGCTGAAAAAGGACAGTCAGGTAAAATGGACCGAAGAGGCGGTGAGATCATTTAATTTAGTGAAGTTAGCTCTCTCTTCAGCTCCTATTTTGATCAGCCCAGACTACACTCAGGATTTTATTTTGTTCTCATTTGCTTCTGAGCACACTTTGGCAGCTGTATTAATGCAGAAGAGGGAAGGTGTCGAAAAGCCCATTGCTTTTTTCAGTCAGATTATAAGAGTTGGAGCATTAAAATATAACATCATTGAGAAGCAAGCACTTGCGCTTGTAAAGGCCTTGAAAGATTTCTGTGTGTATTTATTGCATTCCCATGTTCTAGCTTATGTGCCTAATGCAGCAGTTAAAGATATTTTAGTACAGGCAGACCCAGAAGGCAGGCGAGGTAAGTGGATTGCTGCATTATTAGAGTATGATGTGGAGATTAAACCAACCAAGCTGATTAAAGGTCAAGGACTCGCCAAGTTAATGGCTGAAACAAATTTGCAAGTTCTAGACATAAATTTGATTGCTGCCATGTCTGATGAAGATGAGGAGAATTCATCTGTTCAGGTATCTGAAATGTTTCTTTCTTCTCCTTGGTATGCTGACATTTTATACGTACTTCAGCATTTGTCTTCACCTCCCGGAATGCCTAAAACAAAAGTAGAACATTGAAATTGAAAGCTGCAAAATTCTGCATACTAAATTCTGCATTGTATTGGAAAGATCCTGGTGGAATATTATTGAATTGTTTGGTAGAAGAGGAGGCCAAAAGAGTTGTGGAAGACTTTCATAGAGGTGACTGCGGAGGCCATCTGTTTTGGAAAACCATAGCGAACAAGATTCTAAGGGCAGTTTATTATTGGCCTTCATTATTTTTAGATGTATATAAGGCTGTTAAAAATTGTCATGAATGCCAAATTTTCGAAGGGAAACAGAAACTACAGCCATTGCCTCTCAAACCAATTGAGGTCAGAGCACCATTTCAGCAGTGGGGATTGGATTTCATCGGGGAAATTCATCCGGCATCATCAGGACAGCATCGATGGATATTGACAGCCACAGACTACTTCACAAAATGGATTGAAGCAATTCCTACTCAACAAGCCACGGATGGGGTAATTATCTCTTTTCTTGAAACCAATATTTTGTCACGTTTTGGATGCCCAAGTAAGTTAATCACAGATAATGCAGCAACATTTAAGTCAAAAAGGATGATTGAGTTTTGTTATAAGTACAACATCAGCTTGGGCCATTCAACCGCATATCATCCTCAAGGAAATGGATTGGCGGAGTCATCTAATAAATCTTTGGTCAATATCATTAAGAAATTGTTGGAAATCAGTAAAAAGGGCTGGCACAAGAAGTTGATAAATGCACTATGGGCTGATAGGGTGATTCAGAAAGAGTCTATTGGCATGTCTCCTTTCGAGTTAGTGTACGGAATAGAAACGGTTTTTCCAACTTCGCTTGCTGTCCCGGTAGTCAAATTGCTTCAAGAAGCGGGTAGTGAGGAAGATCCTATGCAGAGAAGGATTAATCAAATGATTCATTTACAGCAGATGTGGGAGGAGGTATTTCAAACCACTTGCAAGTTGCAGGAGCGCATCAAAAATATTTATGACTGGAAGGCAAAGGCGGACACATTTCAGCTAGATGAGGTAGTTTTGAGATGGGATGCTCGACATGAAGACAAAGGAAAGCACGACAAATTTGACAATTTATGGAAGGGTCCTTATAAGATTGCAGCATATCGTGGCCAGAACGCTTTTCTTCTCAAAGAAATGAATGGAGATGAATGTCCTAGAGGGCCGATTAATGGTCGGCTGTTAAAGAGATATTACTACTGAGTATTTTCTGCTCATTTCATCGTCATTGTACATATCATTTTACTTTTATTCTATTGCACATGTAAAACTAACTTATCATCTTCAGTCTGGGGCCCGAGGTGAAGGCTATAATTCTGAAAATGAAGGTTAGTTAGTCTAAGTTTGTCAAGTCAGTTGTCTAAAATCTTTTAAGTTTTGAGTCTAGTTTGGTAAAAGAAATTTTTGGTATTTTAGTCAAATTCTCAAGTTTTTGTGTCGAAAATAATGACTCCATCGCCCAATGGATGAAGGCACTGTCTAGCTCTTACAGAGATCTGCGGTTCTTGGCATCTCCAAGGAGCTACCATCCCCATTGGAGCCAATGTTAGAGTCGGTCTAGTTATCCCTCCATCAGAGATCAAAGCTCTTTTGCATTTCATGATTAGGTGTCCCATCAGTTTTTATCAGCTGCATTTCGTTAGGCATGCCATAACTCTGATGGAGTGGTTTTGTGTCATTTATTCCCCTCGTGTTTGGCATTGCTGGTTCAGGACTGTTTATTTAAATAAAGTCTTCAAAGGTCATTCACCATCATGTTTTAAAATTTCGAGGTCTTAGGTCTAGGGTTGAGTCAATTTTGTCTTGAGAAGTCTTAAAAGACCAGCAGGCCAGTGGGATGTCCTTGATAGATCATCACTTCAATCATTTTCATCATTGTACAGCTGAATCAAGACTTTGTTTTCAAAACTCTGTTTTTTTTTTTTTTAAAAACAAGTCACCATCTCATTTTTGTAAAAAATTGTCAAAATTTTCAAGTTCTTCAAATGTTCAAGCGCAGCCTTGGTCTCCTTTTCCAGAGCATATCAGAGCTAGCCCTGCAAAAAATTATCAGAAGAAATCATTATTTCAACCAATTGTTTTTAAAGGGAAACCAAAAAGTCAGAGCCTATTTAATCTGAAAAAGTGTCAACAACCAAACATTACAAAATGGGTTTTGGTCAAGTAAAAATTAAAAGGGAGTCTATATAAAGGCATTTCTCCTCATAACCAACCCATTCACAACTCAAGAGCAAAGTGCATCCATTCTAGGATGATTTTACAAGCTGGTGAGAAAATCGGGCTAGTTCCAGGGGCGCGCTACGCATCAGCATTGGCGCGCTACGCACCCAGGGTGTGCTACGCATCAGCACACCTTTTTCAGTGTAAATTTACTCATGTGCTACGCACTAGGGGCGCACTACGCGTTGGGTGAGGCGCGCTAGGCGTTGGGAATTCTACCCAGAAATTCGCCAGCAAGTGTGCAACTCCTCCTCTAACTCAGTTAAAACACAGGTAGGCTTCATGTCCATGGTTTGTACTCAGTTTTTCAATATGTATGTAAATAAATTATGCTAGCTATGCCATGAAAATTAAATGTTAAAAACCCTAAAGTTGCTGTGTGGATTCAAAGGCCTAGTTCGCTAGGGTTTTCAAAATTATATGCTGCCAAGGTTTTCCCACTTTTGTGTTTCCTACCCCCCATGTTCACCAACATTTTCCTTAAAAAAAAAATCCTCATAGAACCCTACACTATCCCTCTACGAAATTCTAAACCCTCCCTTCTATTACAAACATAATATCCCCTAATTCACCCCAAACCCTAAAAATTATCAGAATTTCTATATCCTTTCCCTTCCCTAAGTTCCTTGTTTATTTCCATTGCCCCTATGTCCCTAATGTTTCCCCTTCCCTAACAATTCCCTTGTATTTGTGTCCCCTTGGTCACAGCATTTTGAAAAGCAGGAAAAAGTCTACAGTCAATTGTGTGCACAGTCAGCATATATATTCCAGCCATCTTGTCTTCAACAATGTGTCAGAAACCGAGTCAGCTTATGAGCAGAGTTATGACAGTGATTCTACACCAGAAATAGAGGTGCCAAGGAGGTATCACAAAGGTGGCAAAGGTGGTCGGCATGTCAGGGAGGAGCCCACTTCTTTGGCTCATTTGCAAGCTTGTCCACTTGCAATGAACTATTTTCAGTATCAATCATGTTTTGAATATTGTGAGTGGATCTCACAAATCCAGCATCACCGAGAACTAGTTCGTTTATTTGTTCTACATTTGCAGAATGATCATGTAAACCTTGCTGGAGTGGATTTCACCTTGTCACCCGAGATTATTGCTCAGGCCATTGGGATACAAAATGTAGGAGAGGAATGGAATAAGCGCCAGCAGTTAGACAGATTTCACTATGAGCCATATATCAAGCCCGGGTGTATGAGACATTTAACCGTTGTTTTTCCTTTCGGATTCCTAAGGGATGAGTATGCACCATTGATGAGACTCATCATTCAATATTTCACTTGTGAGGGCAGATTTTCACGTCTCTATTCGTACCATGTCCGTTTGTTGATGCATTTCACAAGGGTACGTATGATGAATATGCCATTTTTCATGTGTCGCAACATAGAGAGAATGGTGCCTTTAGTACAAAGGAAGAGCCCAGCACATCAGTATAAAAGCATCTATCATTATGCATTGATCAAAATCATAGTGATGCATCAGTTGGCACAACAGGGCATTACTTGGGAGGATTTTATTTCTTGTGATCTTTTCACAGCGCCACAGCCACCTCCTGAGATTGTTCATGATGAGGGAGGGCCTTCACATCAGTTTGACATTCCTGAGATAGAGCATGTCAGCGCTCCAGCATGTGCGACATATCAGCGAGGACACAGGGCCTTATTTTCATCTACACGACGAGTACTATCTCCACCCGGGGTGGAAGGGGTCTCGTTGACTTCATCAGCACAGCGAGTGTTATCTCCACCTTGTGTGGAAGGGGCCTCGCTTTCGACAGCAGCACCGCAGGTACAGGATAAGGGCAAGAAGCCCAAGCATGAGGAGAGGCCTTCAGGTGAGCCATCAGGTTTTGTTACTAGTCATGATGAGATAGCTTCATATATCAGGTATCTAGAGCAGCGCAACAAATAGTTAGAGGACGAGCACACACTTATAGAGCTGCAACGAATTCGTGAAGACCGTAGGTTGGCCCGTAAAAGACCGGGGGATTTGACACCTGTTGCGTGGCAATTTGTGCTTGAGAAGGTCAACCGACACTTGGAGGGGTTGTTTGCGAAAGCCAATAGAGACAAAGACTTGCTTCGAAACATGAAGAATCATTACTGGGCCCGCATGCATGTTTGCAAGGCCAAAATTAAGATCCTTAAGAGGCGATTGAGCAAGGCACTAAAACGATGGAAAAGGCCCGATCCACTCCAAATTTTGGCCGAAGCCTCTTTGAAGGAGCATGGTACTTGATGATACACCCCCAGCTCAAATTTCAAAAAATTTGGAGAAGTTTTTGTCAATTTTGAAATTTTTGTATTAAAATCAGGTTTTTGCCCTCAACGCGTAGCGCGCTGCGCGCTACCCTGAAGATGGGGAGGTCCAATTCAAGAAAGGTTTGCATTTTTGGATTTTTCATGATGAAATACATCTGCTCAGCCACTGCCAAGGCATTTCATCAAGTTTTGGGTCCCCAAAAGGTCAAAAAACATGCAAAAAATGACCTCACTGCCCCTTTTTGGACACACAAGTAGTAGCCTTGGGAGAATGCTCTTTTGGAGGGGTAAATGGACATAAAATTGGAAAATTCCACTTTGGCTGGAAAGTAGACATCCAGGGCTTTCCAACAAGCCAACTAGAGCTCAATTTTGATGCCGGGAAGTGCCCCAAAAATAGGTGGAAAGGCGCACTACGCGTAGGGCTCAGGCACGCTACGCATCAGGATTTTTTGCACATTTTGCACCTTCCAGCTCAGGAATTCGCCCAGCTTTGACCAGTTTTGACTTGTGATGGGATTTTTCACCCTCCTTGATGTAATTGATGTAATTTTATGTTGACTTGACACTTATTTACCTATTCTAGATGATTCATTCATAAAATAGCAAACATTTAATGAATGAATTGGTTTCCTAGCTTATAGAGGCAAGTTGTTTTGACTGCCTAGATTATAGTACTTTGTTTAGAATTGGTTGAAACAGCTCCTAGGATGATGAGCTCGACCCCTAGAGGCAAGGGAATGTGTTAGCTTGCCTATATTATGTATTTTCTTAGTCCTTTTCATGGTTGGACTCTTTGGGAAGAGGCTTTGAGACTTTATTGTACATTTTACTTCAGCATTTTGGCAAAGGGAAGACCAGGGATTTGCAGCACTATTTGGAATTCTTGTGGCTTTATGTCTTGATGGTGTGCTTCTTTCAGTACTTGTAAGTTTGTTATGTGTATCATTTTTCCATCTCTCATCTTCTGCAATTGAACAAATGAAGTGTTAAGGTAGAATCCATAAATTTGCTATGCTCTGCCTTTAAATTTGTTTAATTTTCCATGTTTTCATCAGTTTAAGGAGAACCCTTGCGCTTTCTTGCTCTCCTTAGCTCCTCACCTGTCTGATCTATTCACCCCATCGCTTTAAAAGCATCAAAACAATTGCCTAACTTGCTCCAATCAGACCTCTGCAGAAACTATGTCTCATCCCCGCACCCAAAATTGGTTTTCCCTTTGATTCAATAAAAATCCCAAAAAATCACCTTAAAACCTCTGCACTTAATATCTAGCCTGAGATCAGTATTCCTTATTGGTCATCTCAGCCCCTTTGATTACCTTTTGCCGAGATAGACCTGGAGAGAGCCCTCTCCCGTCCTCGTAGGGCTAGCTATGAGGCTGAGCATGGTTTGATGTGGCCTCGAGTTTTGCCTTCCTCAGGCTAAGGCAAATTCGAATGCTAGCAGGGTCAAAATGTACAAAGCTTCACATAAGAGTTAAGAAAACAAGCTTTAAATTTAGGCATTTCACTTGATTAACCTAAAAATGTAACAAAGTATATTGGTGCTTTACACAGTTACATTAGAAATTCTTTGTTGTTGTTTGAGCTTACTACTATTGATGTGGCCAGTGTGAAGGTTATTCACCTTGAAAGCAAGGGAAAGAATGGAAAAGAAGATCAACCTAAGAAATCATCTTTCAAACCTCATAATGGCAAGTTTAAAGGAAAAGACAAGAAGGCGGCTACAACCAAGAAAGAAGAAGGAATGAATCCATCTTGCACACATTGAAAGAAGGAAGGCCATGATGATGAATATTGTAGGAAGTTGCATTCAGAGTTGAATCTAAAGAGATTTGGCGGAGAGGGCAAGCAAAATATGGTTCTAGCCATGCATCAAGACCTTGGATCTGATTCTGGAAATGAGACACAAATCAGAGCATTGGGCATACAAGGTAACCTTTTTCTTCATGCTAATGAAAATTATGAATTTCATGCAAGTACAAGTTCTTCAAATGAGTCACTTGTTAGTGAATGAAAGATGATTGAATTGTTCCATATTAGAGTTGTGATGAAACATACTAAAGTGGAAACCTTATATAATCCGGGATCACAAGTAAATTTGATCTTAGAATCCTTGGTTAAGTAACTAGGGTTGGAGACCAAGCCTCATCTAAAACCCTACCCTCTTGGTTGGGTGTGTGACAAAGCCAAATTACATATAACCAAACAATCTAGGGCTAGATTTGTGATTTCATCAAAACTAGTAAATGAGGTTGAACTTGATGTTGTACCTTTGGATATATGTGGCATTGTATTGGGGAGTACATATTTGTATGATAGGAAAGCAATATTATTTCACCATGAAAATAAGTATCATCTCACGAAATATTAGGTAGAATACATTGTTAGAGCTCATCATGCCAAGATCAATGCAAGTCTTATAAGTGCAGGTCAGATGACGAGATTGATCAATTCTACCAAGGGATGCATGCTCATGGTTGTGAGAGCAAAAGATGCGGAGAGATACAAAGCTTTCCAAGGTTGTGATCCCACTCATAAACAATAATTGTATGAAATTGTTTCTATCTCTAATGGGATTTTTCAGGAACCAAGTGGGTCACCTCCAAAGCATGAGATCCAACATGAAATTAACTTGTAGCAGGATGCTCCTTTACCAAATATTAGTATGTATAGGTTGTCAACCATTGACATGGAGGAGATAAATAAATAAGTGCAGGAATAAATGAACTAAGGGGTCATAAGGCCAATTTCTTCTCCGTGCGACTCACCCATTGTGTTGGTGCCAAAGAAGGATGGCACATGGAGGATGTACGTGGACTACATGGCACTCAAAAAATAACAGTGAATAATCGGTACCCTCTCCCTTGCATTGATGATTTATTAGACCAATTGAAAAATGATGTCTATTTCACAAAATTGGACTTGCGCAGGTCAAGATTGTAGAACATGATGTATGGAAGACTACATTCAAAACAAAATAGGGGTTGTTTGAATGGCTAGTGATGTCATTCATACTACCAATGCTTCGACCACATTCATGAGAGTAATGAATGACATTTTCATACCTTTTCTTGATGATTTTGTACTTGCGTATCTTGATGACATTCTTGTTTTTAATAGAACATGGGAAGATCATGTAAGTCATGTTAAAAATGTGCTTAATGTTTTGCAAAAAGAAGAATTGTATGTCAAAATGTCTAAGTGTGAGTTTGGTAAGGCCTCTTTGGTTTACTTTGGTCACATTGTTGGAGGTGGACAATTAAAAATAGATCCTTCTAATGTTGAGGTGATTTTGAAGTGGCCTAAACCCAACAATGTTACAGAGGTTCATAGATTTTTGGGTGCAGTACAATACTAGAGAAGGTTTATTGCCAACTTCTCCATCATTGCATCCTCGTTGCATCAATTGACAAGTGTGAAGTAGACCTTTCAGTGGGGAAGAAAGGAGTAGAAATCCTTTGATACACTGAAAGATAAGATCAATATCGCACTCGTTTTTTCCTTACCTGACCTCCAACATCCTATTGAGATTGAGACAGATGCCAATGGGTATGCCATGGGAGCCATGTTGATGCACCAAAGGAAACCTGTATGTTACCATTCAAAGACATTCCTCCAAGACATTGTGAACTATCCCATCTATGACAAGGAGTTACATGCCTTGGTCCAAAGTGTGAAGGAGTGGAAGCAATATGTGATTGGTAAGGATACCATTATTCATATTGATCACTAGCCATTGCAGTACCCCGATTCAAAAACCAAGCTTCAATAGGCACGTCATTTTAGGTGGATAGGGTTCCTTCAGCAATTTCACCTGGTAAAAAGTACAATAAGGGCACTAGCAACAAAGTGGCAGATATGCTTTCTCACCATCCTATTTCTGCATTTATTATTTTGCAAAATGGTTCTTTATCTTTTGAAAGATATGTTGAACAATATGTTGATGATTAATATTTTAAGGAGATTTATGCAAAGTTGAGTCATGGATCGTAGGTAAGCAATTACCATTTGCAGGGAAAATTGTTGTACCACCTTGCCAAACTTTGTATCCCCACCAGTGAAAGGATACACATAATTAGGGAGGCACATACCTCTCTTGTGTCGGGTCATTTTGGTTTAGGGAAAACTTTGTGTCATTTGAAAAGGTTTTTTTATTGGGCTCACATGAAAAACATTGTAACAATATATGTAAATGGATGTGTGTTGTGTTTAGTTTGCAAACCCACTAATAGAAAATTGGGGCTCTACACACCACTCCCTGTTCCAATTTGTCCACGAGAAAGTGTGTCAATGGATTTTGTTGGCAAATTTCCTTTGTCTAGGAGATGTCATGACTATTTGTATGTCGCTGTGATTAGTTTAGAAAAATGTGTGTCTTAATGCCTTGTAAAAAGAAGATCACTGCAGAGAAGACTTCTCATCTCTTCTTCCAATTTGTATGGGTCCACTTTGGGTTGCCCACATCCATTTTGTATGATCGAGACTCTTGTTTCCTTGGAAATTTCTGGATGAGTTTGTGGAGAATGATGGACACCAAGTTGAAGAGGAGTATAGAATTTCATTCTCAAATCACTGAGAAAATAAATGTTTTCAACCGCACAAAGATACATCTACTCCAAGGCTATTGTGGCAAGCATCCCTAGTTGTGGGACAAGAAACTTCATTATGTACAACATGCATACAACAGGGTTATGCATTCATCCACTCAGAGCTCACCGTTCGATACATGCTTTGGGTATTTGTCAGAGGATCCCTTAGACATGGTCTTTGGGAGAAACGAATATTCAAGTGAGCCAAATGACGAGGAAAGGGAACAAAAGTTCATCCAACGAATTCAAATGATTCATCAAGTAGTGAAGGAGAAATTGGAGAAAACCCAAGCTCAATACAAGGCTTGACATGACAAGAACTAGGTTGATCACCAATTCCAAGTTGGATATAGGGTTTGGCTCCACATCAAGAAAGACATAATGAAAGGGGATGGAAAGAAGTGGAGACCAATCTAATATGGCCCATTCACTATATTATAGAAGATTGGAGACAATTCTTTTTATCTCGATTTTCTAGCATACATGCAGATGTACGTAGTGGTGAACATTGAAAACTTGAAGCTTTATGAACCTACTTTGATCATGAATACTGAAGAGGTTCCTACAGTGGAAAATTTTTCAACTGATTACTTGGACAAGTTACCTGAAGATATCATTCTTGAAAGGAGAACTAGGGCTTCACGATAGGGAGATGTGGAGTACCTATGTATTGGTTTCAAGGAAATGCATCCAAGTAAGGCCTATTGTATTGAAAAGGAGAAAGTGAAGGAGAAATTCCCACACTTTCCAATTGGCTGATAAAGCTTTTGGCAGCCAAAAATCTCATTAGTAGGGAGGAATGATCTAGGAGGATCCCAAAAGGCCAAATTTTTAAAGTCCCTAAAACACAGTGAAACCAATCTCAAATCGAAGAGCTCATCATTCTGAATCCAACGACATGAATGACACCTCAATCCAACATTGTATCAAAAACTTATGGCCCATTGAAGTTTTTTGGAAATAACTAAATTTCTTGTAGGTAGGACCCAGAGTGACACCTAGCATGCTAATGTCAACAAAACATATGTTGATCTCAGTTGTATGGATTATGACGTCAACAGCTCAGTCAATCGTACATACCAATCAAAGAGCAATGTAGCAACCTAGTTAGCATCACTAGATTCTACTAAGGAGGTGACAACTTGGACATTTCCTGTGGTCGATGAAGGAGAATTTTTTGCTTGTTTAAAATGTCCAGTGAACCCTAAAAATGGGTGGGAAAATGGCTAGGGCTATTTTTTTTATATATTAAAAAAAAAAACAAGATCAACTGGCGAGTGGTCAACCCCGCCGTCTGACCGACCAACTCGACCAAAGCAAATGGGCATATATATATATATATATATTAACAGTTAATCGTAACTCCGATGGGTGTTAAATCCACTTGGCGTAACCGTCAGTCAGTCCGTAGGTGGAGTTAACTGTCATCTAAACAACAAAATGCAACCGCCAGTGGAGACCACCAGCAGAGACAACCAACTGGGGCAACAAAAAATAAATGTTATATATGGTTGGTCTGGAATTTGAACCCACGACCCATGGTCTACAAAGCCTTAGCGTTACTGCCATAGCCGTCGTTCCCATCGACGGGCTTTCTAGTATCCACCATCCAAAATTTATTTAAAAGCAAACCAATGTGATGGGTAGGGGAGAGTGTGACGAATGGAACTTGATGCCTACTACCTGTGGAACCTGAAGTCTAACTATGCCCCATCTGGGCACACATTTAGAGAAAAAATCCAAGGAATATTGGAGGGAATATTCTGTAGAGAATCTTCCTGGGAATTTAAAAGATTCCCTAGAGCCCCAGAGGGCACCAACACAGAACATGGTCGAATTTATAGTCATTTTTCATGAATTTTCGTTGGAAATCCAACTGAGCAGTCTGTTTCCTTAGTAGAGGTCTACAATTTCAGGCCATCCCTGAAAGTGGAGGTATAAGGTGTCATTTTGTAATTGCTTGTAATTTGATTTCACTATCATTTAATGAAAGAGGCCTCCCCAAATTTAGTAGGGCTCGAAGCCGTAGCCCACATTAGGTGAACTTTGATATCAAGTTGTTTGTGTGCATTTGATCTCATGGTTGCTTTTCATTTCCACTTCTTTTATGTGTATGTTTCACTTTCTTACATGCTCTTTTAAGTACAATTCTATATGCATCCTTGAAGTGAAATATCTGGATTACCTGCCTTTCCCAATTTACAATAAAAGAAACTCATTTTTCAATAAATTCAATTGATTATTTTTATTACACATAGGTGATAAATGACATCATTCATTAACATATGAACAAATAACTAAATTTTTAAAACAACAGAGGGAATAATTAAAGCAGGGAATAGGAAATGAAATCATGTATACATATAACCAAACTTGGCAATGGAAGCAAATAAAAACAAAAGGTATGACACCCAATCAAAATGGGGTGTTTGCATGAATCCCTTAATAATATAGTATTCAAATAATAGATAATGATGAACACTGTGAATAATTGGGTGGTATGGTCCATCTGAAAGGGCCAAATACTTTGACCATATTTGTGAGAGAGACCCCATGGATCAGGGTTAGAATAAAACATTGTGAATGTTGTAGAGTAACATGTGATATATATATGTATTTTATACAAATAAACTGGGTCGTGAAGAAACAACATGAACCCTAAGTGTCCAGGAAAATTCAAATTAGAATGAGAAAAATGTCAAAGCATAGATATCATCATTTCAGTACATTTGACAGAAAAATTTATCATGAATTGAAGAGGATTCCCTGTAGATGGTCTTTGCATAGGCCTTCCTGAAGTCTTCGTAGAGGGTTCTTGAAGCCTTTAGGCCTCGAAGGCTCCCTCATGCGGTGTGGTGAGTAAATTTGCAAATAAATCAGACTTTGTTTAAGAGCTATCAAAATTGTGTTGTTTTGTTGCAAAATGTGAATGTAGGTAGGGTTTTAAACATAATTAAAGTGACCCAAAAACCATTAAAACACAAAAAATTTTGTCAAGCAGTTCATTACATGAAATATAACGAACAATTCAAAATTATTGTTTAAATTATAATTAATCGAGTGGGGTTGCTAATTGTGAACTCTGGTAAATATATGCATCCAAAACCCTTTCAAATAGTCAGCGGACCATATAAGCCCAAGGCCTCAGGGCCTCAAATGATTTCAATCATAATGCAAAGGGAATCACTATTAGAAAACTAGACATGATTCATGACTAGGTGCAATTCATCACCAAAAATTAATTTGAAGGGGAAATTCTTTTGCCAATCAAGAAAGGAAAGGCATATGTATGTTTGCATGGAATCATTGAAAGGGAACTAGGGAAAATAAAAGGGAGAAATAACTCAGTATCATTCATAGGATAATGAATAATAGTCACTTGGTACATACCTGCTGAGCAAAAGAATGACAACACTGAGCTAAGCTTGTACAGTCCTTAGTGAACCGTGTTCTTGAGATGCAACTACAACAAACCCTCGACAACCACCCAAATTTGATTGGAAAGATAGAAGGGTCATCCAAAGGCAGAAATGGAAACATATTTAGATTTTATGGTTTGTCAAGAATTGAAAGAAACAAGTTTGAGATGGATTAAATGCAAGAGTAAAATGTGGGCAAGCCTCATTAATGGAGGTATATTTCCAATGTAGAATTCACATATGCCAACTGTGTATGAAGGAGTGAGTTGGGAGACTTAATCAACAAGAAAGGGTCAATTCAAGTACACAGTGAGATAGGCAATCAAACTTTTCAAAATAACACCAAGTCAGCTACCAATCATCACAGTAATAAATCATGCATATGCTTTAAAATTACACCATATTAAATATAAATCACACCACCTTACACCATATAACCTCCAAAGAAAGAGAAATAAATTTTCCAGATATGAGGATTTGGTTGATAAACCAAACAATGACTGTTAAATGAAATATTGGTGATGCTTACTGACCAACTTACAACCATATAATATGCTTTTCCAATCAAATTTGGGTGGTTGTCGAGGGTTTGTTGTAGTTGCATCTCAAGAACACGGTTCACTAAGGACTGTACAAGCTTAGCTCAGTGTTG
>Ga0181471_100035_pt2 | contig 28006 bp, 28 predicted proteins | sample InSIn5gowninarea_FD_119083 | JGI IMG/M metagenome (GOLD analysis project Ga0181471, IMG submission 119083) | Clean room microbial communities from NASA Spacecraft Assembly Facility at Jet Propulsion Laboratory, Pasadena, California, USA -... ...
AAAGACGGTAGTGCAAAACTTGGCAATCACTTCGGTACTCCTTGAGGGAAAAGAGGATAGATAGGTGGCAGCACTATTTTCGCTCGCTCGCAATCTCTTTTCAAACAAGTGCGGGTACTCGTTGTATTCCCTAAACTTCCACTTGGCTAATGGAGTGTAGTCCCTTTGCACGAGTGACTTGGGGTCTTTGCGAAATTCTTCTCCGTATTTCTGTAAATAGTAGAGAAAGAGGAAAAAGATAATAAACGGCAAGAGTGCTAGATTAAGTAGACCAATGATTCGAAGATAGTGGCGGAGTTGGCTAGTCACTCTTTGTCTAGCAACGGAAAATAGTCGGTCTTCTTTTTACCATTCTTTGGCCCCCCCCTCTCCTAATGGGCTCGCTTACCTTTCATGGGGATTTATAAATCGTGGGACTCCCCTGGGATTGATGAGGCTATCCTGCAGCTTCAGCTTCCAAGTGCTGTTGGTTAAAGCTTTTATCACCAGAGCGAGGACATAAACCACCCCTTGAGTTACGATTCCATGAGGGCCGTAGATGTAATTGACTGCGCGATTCAACTGCCGATTGGAAAAGTTGAGTGAAAGGGCGTCCTTGTTAAACACCGCAATAAGGAGATTGTCATCCCGAAGAATGCGAAGAGCTAAAGACAGAGGAGTCCAATGGATTGCTTGTGGATGTCTTCTTTGTCGCCTACTTGACAAGTCAAGAGCGAGAAAACGATTCGTGACTTGTTTCCAAGAGGTGACGGGTAGATCGACCTGAATTAAACGACTTTTTCTTGCTGAATAAGGTGTCATCTCCGTATACATGAACAGATCCTCTCTTACATCAGAAATTTCCAAAAGATATTGATAAAAGTTTCTCATTTCTAGCAGTGATCTCCACGACTTGGCAAATCTTAGTGTTTGCATGCTCAGGAGGGCAAGGAAGAGGAGGAATGAGATGGTCAGGAACCAGGACATGCTAATCTTTGGCAAAGCAGTTAAAGAGTCAATCTGTGTGTAATGGTCCCTGTTGCTCTACTCTGCAAAGAATGCTGATTACGAAGTCAAGCATGATGACTGGATCGCATCTGAAATCTTTTCTGCCCCTTTGATTCCTGAATGGTCAATGCAACCAAAGAAGAATGTCGCGAATCCGCCAATGAAGGCAGTCGATCTGCAAGAAACACTTCAGAAATACTCTGGATCTTCCCATGCTCTTTGGATTTAAAGACTTACAAGATTCGCAAACTCTCTGTCAACAAGATTGTCCTTCTTCCACCTTCAACGTAATACTTGTACATTAACGTTACAAAATCATCCCAATCATAAACATTCATCCAGATCTGCCATGTCTGGCGGTACTCGGAGCTCTGCCTCCCCGTACCATACATCCCATGAATGTCATTGTCATTAATGGTATTCAAATCAATTGAACTACCTCCCAAATCTGACCTGTCTCTCGACACCCGTGAATGCGATCTTGCTTCCTCGGTAAGAGGATCTAATTCATCTTCCTCAAATGGCAAGTATGGAGTGTGTACAGGCAGCATATCACTATTATTCATGTGACAGAAGGAAAAGCGACGATAAATCAAAAAGGAAAAAACAAAACCGCAAGGTGACGATTTCGCGGGGGGTAAATCTGAAACCACTATCTTGGGGTAAGGGTTAACGAAAACGTTCAGAATTACTGTGATGTAATTACAGTGCCTAATCCACGGTGTGCATCAAATAGGAAGCAACCCCATAGGAAGCAACAACTGCATCATTAGGAAGGTGTCTGTTCTTGGATCGTTAAGAGTGCCTAGTTCATTTATCCCCAGTGTTATGGGAGACGTGATCTGATGCCAAGCTTCAACAGCTTTCCGACTGTTCAAGTGAAGATGATGATTGTGTGACCGACTGTATACTGCCAAATCTTGTTATTCTGATCCTCTCCAGTCCTTCTCAAATCATACAGTAGTGTGATGATTCTACGGAAAGTCTATCAACGTACATGCGTTTCCAGAAGAGGGCTAGCTCAGCTAGTGCAAGGACCGGCTTCTCGAATTGGATCCTCATTGCACAAGGAACCACGCGCATCGGATCAATGTGACGTGGTTATCGTTGGTGGTGGGCCAGCTGGGATGGCAGCAGCTATCAGGCTAAGGCAACTGGCAACCGAAGCGGGAAAAGGCGAGGAATTTCGAGTTGTGCTTTTAGAAAAAGCAGCCGAGATTGGAGGTCACATACTTAGTGGTGCAGTAATAGAAACGCGTGCGTTGGACGAACTATTGCCAGATTGGAAAGCAAGGAACGCGCCTTTGACACAACCAGCGCTGCGGGACAAAATGAGGTTTCTTACCGAGAAGCATTCGATACCTTTACCGCATCCACCGCAGATGAATAACAAGGGAAACTATATCGTGTCACTGTCAGACGTCACCAAATGGCTGGGTGAGCAGGCTGAATCTGTTGGAGTAGAGGTCTTTCCGGGAATAGCTGCAAGCGAGGTCATATACGACAACAATGGTCAAGTCAAAGGAGTCGCCACCAATGACATGGGAGTTAGCAAGAAAGGGGAGGCAAAACCGAATTTCGAGCGGGGAATGGAGTTTCACGCACGAGTCACTTTATTCTCGGAAGGATGCAGAGGATCTTTGACCAAAGAATTGAGCAAAAAGTACAATCTTCGAGCAGATTGTGAACAACAGACTTTTGCAATTGGTTTGAAGGAGGTATGGGAGATTGAACCAAGTAAACACGAAGCAGGAACTGTAGTACACTCCGTTGGCTGGCCCCTACCAAGCGACACATACGGTGGTAGCTGGATCTACCACACTGAAAATAATCAGATATCCATCGGGTTGGTAGTCGCTTTGGACTACTCAAATCCTTATATGAATCCCTACAAGGAGTTTCAACGACTCAAGCTACACCCTTCAATCAAGCCGTTACTGCAAGGCGGCAAATGTCTATCATACGGTGCTCGAGCTTTGAACGAAGGCGGTTACCAGGTGAGTGACTGTTCATTGTCCCATATTTTCAATTTCAACTGATCATCCCCTTGCTCTCTCTAGTCGATACCAACTTTGACGTTCCCGGGTGGGGCACTCATTGGTGCAACTGCTGGTTTCATGAATGTTCCAAAAATCAAGGGAACCCATACTGCTATGAAATCGGGGATGTTGGCTGCTGAAAGCGTGTATAGTGAGATTACCCAGAGGGGCACCGATGACTATGATCCACTACATGTCAAAAGTTACGAACAAGCCCTTAAAGAGTCTTGGGTTTACTCGGAGCTGAAGCAAGTACGAAATATTCGCCCATCCTTCCATTCGTTCTTGGGAATCTACGGCGGATTGCTCTATTCTGGACTGGACACTCTCTTTTTACGTGGACGGGTGCCTTGGACTTTTTCTCATGGCAAACCCGATCATGAAAGGCTCAAACCCGCTTCAGCAAGCAAGCAGATTGAATACCCAAAACCAGATGGACTTGTCTCATTTGACCTATTGACTAATCTGAGTAGGACTGGAGTCAACCATGATGAAGATCAGCCTGTCCATCTCACCTTGAAAGATCCCGGCATACCCACTGCAGTGAACCTTGCCGTATATGATGGACCTGAAGGCCGCTTTTGTCCAGGTATAAACAGGAAAGAGGAAGAAAGAGTAATAAGATTGTAAAGTCCATCTAAAAACAATGTATTCTGATGACATAGCTGGAGTATATGAATATGTAGAAGATACTGCTAACGGCGGCAAGAAACTGCAGATCAACGCTCAAAACTGTATACATTGCAAGACTTGCGATATCAAAGATCCAAGTCAGAACATTGACTGGGTAACCCCTCAAGGGTCTGGTGGACCTCAGGTACGTCACTTGTCGAAAGATTAGGGAGAATCTTGCATTGAAACTTTTGAATTCTTCTATACAGTATACCGGAACCTGATTCTGGATAATTGGGTCGAGAATTTTCAACACAAATTTTCCGTTGATTTTTACACAAATTACAAAATTAATAAATCGATTTTATTTCCAACAATTCGTGAAAAATCAACTTCTCTTCTTTTAACCTTTGACAGCCCAATTCGTCACAATTGTCTCGTACGCAAAGATGTGGCCGTTTACTAGCAGCAAGAAGCCAAAGGAGCTTAGAATGGTGATCATGGGTAACATGAAGGAGATGCTCACTTCTTTTGTCAGACAATCAGGCATCTGATAGACTCTGAATTACAGGTGCTCCCGGGGCGGGAAAAGGGACGCAGTCGCCAGCAATACGAGATAGTTACTGTATTTGCCACCTTTCCACTGGTGACATGCTTAGGGCTGCAGTCAAGGCCAAGACTAAACTCGGCATCGAGGCGGAGGGAATCATGAAGTCAGGAGGATTGGTCGGTGATGACCTGGTTGTTGGCCTTATCAAGGAAAACCTGAACAACGCCGAGTGTAAGAATGGCTTTATCCTTGATGGCTTTCCTCGCACTGAAGTACAAGCTCAAAAGGTATACATTATTGTTATATTGCCATCATAAAGGAGAGGCATGTTCGATTCACCAACTCTTGAACAATTACATCACAGCTGGATGACATGCTTGCTGCTGATCGCAAAAAACTAGATCATGCATTAGAGTTGGCAATTGATGACTCGCTTCTGGTGCGCCGGATTACTGGAAGATGGATACATCAAACAAGTGGGAGATCATACCACGTGGAATTTGCTCCTCCCAAGGTGCCATTCAAGGATGATGTAAGTGGGGAATGGAGGACGGATTTTGTCTAATGCCAAGACAATAGGTAACATTCCAATTCCGTCTCCCCTTTCTTCTATATTACATAGATCACCGGAGAGCCCTTAATACAACGCGCTGATGACAACGAGGTAGCTCTCAAAAAGAGATTAGCCGGTTACCACAGAGAGACTGTCCCCGTTGTCGGCTACTACAACAAAAAAGGCATTCACACCAGGATTGATGCCGATCAACCCGCGAGCACAGTGTGGCAGCATGTTCGAGCTACTCTTGCCAAATCTGGCCACCTGCCCACCTTTGATGCGGGTATCGTAGCTCGTAGAGATTAAAGAGTAATCATCGCAAATAATGTTTCACAAAAGAATGAGATCTTCCTCTTCACTCCCGCTGCGATTCTTCTTGGTTGTTGGCGTTATTCGATCGCCTTCACTATCGCGTGATCTCCGCTGGCCAGCTTGACTAATCACTTCCACTGTTTCCTCATCATCATCATCACTTCTCTGTTTGTCTTCAATTTTCCCCTTTGTCTCTCGCAATTCAATCGTCTGCAAGTCTCCCAATTCGATTTCTGTTGCTGTACTGTCATGCTCTAGGATCACCACAATCTTTGGGTAAGTTTTATTGCTATCCACTTCCTCGCTAACAAAGTGCAACATCGACCCGTCACGACATCCCAACTCTGAAACGAGCGGTTTATTTATATTATTGTCAAAGTCGGGGTCATAGAGCATCCGTGAGCCTTCATTAATGCTCCATTCAGCACTGATGCCTTTCATTTGCAGCCTGTCTATAATGTCCCTGATGCATAATGTTTCCAAGTTTGCCTTCAAGGTTACATATTCAGCGCCACAAACTACACAGTCAGCTATTGATTTCTGTCCCGGTTCCGTAAAAAAGACTCGCTCTCTTGAGACGTTGTACGTGACATAGCTCTGTTAATTGTTGACGTAGCAGCGTAATTAAGGAGATTGGGGAACAATTCACCTCCCAGCTGGCCGTCGAATACTCACCGTCAAGTATTTGTCTGTTTTGTGCCTAAAGTATCTAAAGGCAAGAATAAGGATCTTTCCGGCAATGATTGCATTAGTGGTGGCGATAGCAGGAATGATGTTGCCCGCCATTGCTGAAAAGGGTGTTCAAGAGTGTCAATAAGTGCAACCACCACAATACACTCAAGAAGCTGCTCACATTTGATCTGAAAAGGGGTCTGACGTTGAATGTCAAAGGCGTAGGAGCGAAGGGTACTCGCCGCGGCCACAAATCTCATTGTATCCTCATCATCCTTGTCGAACGGGATTCCATCTGCACTATCCGGTTGACTCCCCAGTCGCTCTCCCAGATTGGCACAACTACAGAGGAGTAGGAAAGAGAGTATCAAATGTCAGGAGATTGCTTACATTATTGGTGACTACTACTATTCCACTTCTTTGTTTCACCTCTCCAAAAAGTGCAGGGTTGCTTCAGCCAATGTCCAGATCTGATGACCTTCGAGACCTCCAAGTTTGTTGCTATTTCTACTCGTATCTGAGGGAAAGTCACGTGCTATTTCATCGAGATGGAGGGCGGTCGGCGGTTTGCGAGTTTTCCACAAGACTTGCATAGTTATTAATCGCTCCAGATCAAGGGTGAACACGCGACGAAATACGCTCTTGGGAAATAATTGTCTATCACTACTCCTTTCTCGCAACGCTTTCAATTCTAGGGCTTCCGCTTGCAGATTTCTAGTTTCCTCCACATTATGAGCGTCAGTTGGTTCGTTGGCGCTTTGATCATTCTCGACCTCTTCTTTGCCGCCAAAGATGTGGGGAAAGAGATACACTTTGGCCCACACTACGCAGTGAATGGGAGTGGAAGGGGTGCTCCGTATTGTGCAGACTGGATATTGTTTGGGGATTTCATGGTGGACACAATCAAAGCATTGAAAGTGGCCCTTCCAGTGCATCGAGACTTGACCATCATAACCAGCTGTTCCTGATTCAATCAACGGAACATTGGCAGCCACACACATGAGATTAACGTGTCGCCGAGCGTCCAAATTATCCAACGCGTTAAGGACTAGATCAAACTGTTTGAACCATCTAACGTGATATTGAGCATCCTTGATGTTGGCGTGATGAGATCTTATATTCACGTTGGGATTAAAACAAAGTACTGATTCTTTGGCAACGTGTGCTTTGGATTGATTGATATGTTCCCGATGGAATAGAAACTGCCTATTCAAGTTGCTTAAATCTATCGTATCCAAATCAAGGACATCGATATCCTTGAAGCCACTCATCACCAGATTCTTGAGCAACTCGCAACCAATACCTCCCGCTCCAACGACAAGGATACGAGACTGATTGATTCTTGCATAAATATCTTCACCCAGCAGCTTTTCCATGGTGAGTGCGAGGATGCAAGAGGGGAGAATGCGGAAGATTCTGAACCGCCGATTACAATTACGGAACTGTTGAGAAACCAATTAATTTAGGGTAAGGGTAAACATGTACGTGACGCTGTGGAAGAATATTTTTCGGAATTCATTGTTGCCGCGAGATCTACTGCAACTGTTGTGCGTGATGTCGCAGATGTTCTTCAACAAATGAACTGATAAAGTAGTAGCTATTGGTGGGGGGAGAATATCATTACTACGATACATGCCTTGTTCCGCCCACTTTTATTTCCCTCAACTCACCTATGATCGTAATTCGAAACCTTTTTCAGATCAACTTTAACCTCATTGACGTCATTGGCAGCTTCGACAAGATCTTCCGGTAATAGTTGTCCCTCATTGTAAAATTTATCTCCCGTACCAACGTGGATGAGAATATTTAGCCCTTTTCCTACGTAATTGGCCAGTAACTCGCATGCATCGTGCAATTTCCACTCTTCCTCCTTTTGCAGATACGCAGTAAATGCCTTCTTTCCCCATTCACAATGGGATGGGTGAGCGATCGGGGCAAACGCGGAACATGATCTAAAGATGTCGGGATACTTGAGGGCAAGAGTCAACGCTCCGTGTCCTCCCATTGAGTGACCAAAGATGCCGGTTCTGCTTTCATCGATGGAAGGGAACTCCTTTGCCACCAACGGCCTTAACTCATGGACAATAAAAGATTCCATCTGGTATGCTTTATTCCAAGGTGCTTTAGTCGCGTCTAGGTAGAATCCAGCGCCAATACCAAGATCCCAACTGTCACTCTCTCCAGGCACATTCGCTCCCCCTGTAACACAGTTTGATTGAACACTCTATCTTCTTAATCACTCTTAACTCTTGTCTCTTTCTCTTTCTCTTACTGGGACTGGTATCGGGCATCACGATAATCATTCCATGCTGTTTAGCGTAACCGAACGCTCCTGCCTTTTGGGCAAAATTGTCCTCATTACAGGTGAGTCCAGATAGCCAATACAAGCAGATATTCTTCTCTCCAACACGATCCTCGTTACCCGTTGATTGGAAGGGAGTGAAGACGTTGAAGCGAGTGGTGAGACCGTCAAGACTCTCTGCTTTCAGCTCATACTTGATCAACTCTCCACCATGACATGCAGTAACAGACACGCGATTCATAGCGATTTGAGTCACGTATTTTGTTCTATTAAAGTGTACCGATCGGGAAGAAGCATAAAGTATCTTTCCATTGCTTCTCTGAAGCGTGATTTGTACAACCGGGGAGACACCACTGTGGGTTCTCCACTTCCCCCCAACAGTCCAGACTCTTTGACCCAAGACTCTAATTTCTTGTCCCAAGTGAATGTCCTCATGTAGTCTGTATGGAGCGATAGTTGGGAACACTTATTGTAGTTTCTCATTTTCAATTTTTTGCTTACCAACGATCCCCAAAGTCAATTCTTGACTCTCTTCATCGATTCCAACGAGAAGGGAATAATCCATTATATTCATCTTGGCCAGGAAAGAGGTATCACTACGAATCGCATTACGCAAAATGATCTTCCAGTGCTCGCGAAGGTACAACGGATTCACTCTCGAGTCTGTTTATCCCCGAATGAGTGGAAAATTGTTCGTTTCCTCTTCCAACTTCTTCCCTTTACTCACATTCGATAAAATTCTCATCCTGCAACACCTGATCCTGTCTGCCGGTGGAGTGAACGTGTCTCTTGCGTAATAATCCTTTTAGGTCAAAGATCTTTGTTGTCTCCCGATGAGCAAACAAGTTTTCCATTACAAGCAGGTCGACTCTAGTGCTCTTTCCACTGACCAAATCAGTCCGAAGAATGCGATACACCCCAAGTATCTTGCACAACAGGGTAGGTCGGGCAGTAACGAAAGCATCGCTAATGTATTCAAAGTAGTGAGGAGCAAAGGTGAGAAAGCTGTTCATTTCTGGTCGGGAGAGTTCTTTAAGAATGAGCTGATTATCGGTTGTCTTGGAGAACTTGCTGCCACTTTTGCCTCCAGAGGTGTCCCAATGGAGACTACTGTGTAAGCTTTGAGTGTAAGCCTCCTCATACTCGCAGTCATGGCGATGAGCGGCAAAGTGACGAGCGTAGTAGATGCGACAGCTAATCTGGCAATCATCAATGGTAATTGTGTGGTCGGTGTGACTCTCATCCCCGTACTCGAACCCCCCTTCCTCCCCGTGTAGACTTCGTACTACATCCACCGCATTACCATTCATGCTGCTACTGCTAGCACTACTACCACCATGGGTAAGAAAGTAGGCAATAATAGTGGCTGGTTCTCCTTCATGTATCCTAAAACCATCCGCCGAGGTAATAATGTGCTCTTGAGGGTGAAAGAAGTCGGGAAGGGCGGAGAACTGATTGATATGAATAATACTGGGATTCCACAGTGATCCAATTGCTCTACTAACAAGCGAAGATCGGTTATTGCCTTCAAGAATAGAAAGAGAGTTGTTCACTACTCCACTCGAGGTTGATAGCGCAGGAGAGTCGTGTTTGGAACTTACACCTTCAAAGAGAGAGGCGAGGTTTGGGCGTTGATGAGGCGTTAACCTTTGCTTTTCCAGGAGTGTCTGTTGTTCAAGAAGGGGAAACTGGTGTTCACTGCCTATTAGAGCGAGCGCTGGTATGTTGCTGTTGCCCGATAGGGGAGGAGTAATTCCATCCCCCACAATATTGATGCTTGATATTGCCGGCGAGCCAATATCCAGCAGGCTGTATGGCTCCGAGACTGCGGATCTTAACTGTTCAGTGTTTTCATTACAAGTACTTTCGAGGGCCGGAACATTTACTTGGAGATTGACTTGAAGCTTTTGGGAAAAGCTACTCCCATCTTTCATGTGGGCACCGGGTGAGCGAGGTGCAATAGTGGGCGCTTCATGTTCCCCCTTGACTTGTACATTATTGGTCTTTTCAGTTGTTGCCGTGGCAGTAGTAGTTGCTCTGATGGCAGCAAGGGAATATCTTCGATGAATACGAGGCGGAAGTGAAGTTTGCATTACTCCATTGCTTGCTCGTCGGTGGTCCCCATTACTAATGAATTTATCGTTGCTTTCAATCTTAATGCTGCTGTTACTTGTGGGACTGGTGGGAAGATCCAGATTTAGCTGTGGTGTCCACAATGGTGGATCTTCAGTGTTGAGACTGGTAATCGAGAATGGGAGAATCGGAAGATCGTCAGCGAACCTGACGTTCCGCCTTCCGTTTGTGCCATTTGTGACACTATCTGCGATTGCGGTTGCTTTTGATGAACTCGATCCAGGTTGTAATCTTTTGCCTCCTTCACTGGCTTTAGTTCCGCCCATTTGAATATAATTCAGGCTAATGACTTTAAATATCTCTCTCCAGATATTCATGTTCTCCACTAGGTGTTTTCGAACAAGGCTAAATGCAAGTACATCATCATGCCTGGTGGTATCCATCTGCTTTCGTAAGAGTTCTGCGGCGGCAAGAGCATCACGTGCTCCCTTTTCTTGATATTCGGCAATCGCGTCACGACATTCCCCCAATTTGTGATGGGGTACCCATATTTCGGGCACAAAGGAGGATAGCTTCTGAAGGATGGCTGCATAGAAGTCATCCATTTTCACCGACAGTTTTGCAAACTCGCTTTGCTTCAGCTTTGTTAACGCCCCCGTGACTGGTTTCATGATAGCGGGGGGGAAGAAGGGCGTGTAGATTGGAACAGTCGAGCATTCGAAGCGGATAGTGAGGGAGTTGATCTGAAAGAATCTGTCCGCTTGTGATAGGGGGTGATGTCCACAGTCTTCGGCTGCGAAACCTTCGTCGTACAGAAGCAATTCGAGGAATTTGCCAAAACTGATTTGCCCCAAGAGTGACGATACAGTCGATCTTTTTCCGGCACGTGCGCAAATGTGGCAGAAAGTCCACGTGGCAATTCCATCGATTCTTTCATTGTCATTTGTAGGGTTAGAAACTGTGACCATTTTTCCGTTATGAACATAGCGGCGGGAATGATGAAGCATGGATGCACCGCAATTCTTGCCTGAGCAATAGAGTTTGCATTCGTCATAGAGTTGAGCTAGGTATGCTGCAAGGGAGAGATCAGCTTGAGCGGTGTAAAATGTAATGCGAAAGATCCGAGGATGCTGACAGAGTGCCGAGTTATCATTGGCGATAATAGAGTATATCACGGTGATGTTCTGTGTATCAGTTACTTTGAGGCTGCCAAAACGCAGGTTCACCAGACAACCGTACGCAGAGATTATCTCAGGGTTGAACTGGTTTTGGAGAAGAATGGGCCACCGTCGGATGTCATCCACCGTTATATCCGACACTGAATCGGCAAAGGTATCGATAGATTGAGTTTCGATCCTTTTACGCTCCATCGCCTCTAACTTGAGAAGCAGTTGAGGCAAATCATAATGTAATCCCGCAGTAAGAGTGAGGTGACAGATGAGTTCCTCACGTAAGCTTTGCAAAACGCGTAAACAGTCGCTTGAAGGATTTGCATGTATGAGTGTATCTGGGATCTTAACTCGCAGCTCCCTCATCACAACATTCTCGATCAGAATATGGTGAAGTGCAGAAATCATGAAAAAACAGCATTGCTTCAAATCGGACTTGCTTTCACTCGCTGGGGCATAAACAAGTATTGATGCAAAAGTTGTATTCGCAGTTTCCGGTAGCACAAATTGCAATAGTGGTTCTGACGATCCCAGAGCAAGAACTTCAAAACTCCTGCAGATCTTCAAATCTAAAATCTCTTTCTCTAATCGCGTCACTCGCCCGATCACTTCAGCTTGAAGGACTTTTGCTAATCTAGTTATGTTGATTGCCTTCATACTCGCGACCACTGCTATTCCATGCTTGCTCAATGTCTCGGATATCTCCATTGATACTATCCCACTTGTCACTACCACATTCGGTGTTTGTTTCAAGATTCCCTCCACTATTGATCGCTTGTAGTGTCTCTCCAGATCAAAGAACGCGAGACCAAAAGTGACAAAAGTAGATGTGTGTCGATTCTCCTCGTTAAGAGGGAAATCTAACAATAGTATGCGAGGCGAGTCGATTTTTGTAGGCATCGCCATATGGGTGACATTGCCCGAACATACTACCCCTCTGACATAACTGCTACCGTTCTTATGTACCCCTCGTAACACCTTGATCTTGCTCTTCTCTTTGATAATAGCAATGGAAGGGGTAACAAACCCTCTAGTACCCAGCACTGCTCGGTATAGTATTGGACACAGTGTCTCCAACCATTGCGTGACATCTTCGAATTGCAAAACACTCAGCAAATGAGTGAATACTCTTGTGATATGTTTGCTTACTCGCGGTGAAGGGAATGGAAAGTCATCGACTTTATCCATTAGATTGGATAACGGGAACAAGAGAGTCACATGATGTGCAAGCGAGCGGTTTGTAGCAACAGGAGAGATTAATAATCACGAAAAATCTTTTCACCTGTAGAGCATGTCGTAATGCCCCGGCCTTTTTTCAACAAACGTGAATTAATGTCATTGAGTTATTACTTTTACGTGTCGTTTTCAATTTGCTTACCTATACAGTAGCGTAGGTACCTCGCCATCTCCCATCTCTACACACGTCCCCGCATATGCAGGAAGGTAGGGATGTACATTTGCACTTGTTCCTTCACTTCGATCAAGGTAGATTATCTCGCATGGAAAGCCAAGCGCGTTCACTGCACCGACAATGTGCGCCTCATCACTTTCCTTGCCATAACAGTCTATTTCTTGACTACACCAATCTTCGGCAGTAATTCCATCGTATTCCCATAAAAAGCTAAAGTACGCCTGATTTGTCTTGATATAGGCACTGGTCAGAAAGCGCAAAAACACTACGAATCCGTCGCTGATCTCTGGAATTTGGTATTCTGCCAAAAGGAGGTCTATGCTCTTCATCCCTGGAAATGACTTGATCAAGTTATGCACAGGATCGTAGAAATACTCTACCGTGTCCCACTGATAATTCCCCCTTCCGATTAGATCCCTCCACTTCTCGGTAAGACGCGATATCCGGTCATCTACTGTTTTGGAGTATTGAAGAACACGCAGGTTGTGAAAGAGGCGCTCTAGAATTGCAAATCCTGTTTGCATTTTAAATGACGAATATGAACCTCCAGAGTGTTCCGAGTTTCTAGACTTGACATTCACAGCTCACCAAACGCACGAAAGAAGCAGTTCCCATCCGGTCGTGTCTTTCTATACTTGGAGTATCTCTTGCTCAGGTCTTGTACCTTCCTGCCAAACTGTTCATCCGCGTTCTGATACTCCAGCTCCAGCGCGTCCAGTGAGGTCGCATCAGTCAAGAGAGGCAACGTTTCTATTTCCTTTTGGGCAATCTCTCGTGTTTGATCCATGATGGCCTGATCAGTTGGCCTCCATGGACTATCGTCTGCCATGGTGACTTCACGTTATTATAGTAAAGAAGGAAAACTCGGTGAAAATGCGTGATATATATTGCCGAAATTAAGTCTAATGGACAATTATAGAGTCTCATGGACTCACACTCGCGCGACTTTCGAAATCAACGACATCATCAGGTGAACTTGCTTCGTGATGAGGCAGCAGGACATGTGGATTCTGTTGATCAAAAAGCGTCTGCGATCCCCTCATAGTTCGGACAGTGGCTCCGTTGGCAATGACACTCACATTTCGCAAGTTACCCAGCGGATGCCCTTCACTTAATCTTCTGGACATCTCATCACGGTCCCCTTTCCTCTTATTTATAAGTAAAACCCCTAGAAAAACCACCGCAAAACCAAGAAAGATGGATATAGAATTTGTTGTCTCCGATTCGGCAATCCCTTGAAAGAAAATGATGCTTGCAACGATGCAAGCGGTGGTGAAAAAGACATAGTAGATAGGTGTAACCAAAGTTGTGCTAAAGAGCTCCAGTGCCTTGTTGAAGTAGTTCATTTGTACAAGGATACTCCCTCCAGTTGCGATAAGGAAAAGGTAAGTGGATGGGTAGATTAACTGGTTCTGACCCGCAAATGTGAGCTTTAAGGCGAGACCGACTGCTTTCGAAGTAATAACCGTCAGCGAACCAGCCAATGCACAGATTGTCAGATAAATGATAGGCGTCCTATTCCCATACTTTGGTCCAATCCTGTAGATGAGGAGCATCATTATGGCTAAACTGATGATCGTGTAGATTATGAAACCTATGAAACATTTCATTGTGTGAGGAGATGTCCTCTTCTTCCACTCTCAAGACTAATAGAATCTTACCCGTTCCAAGTAAATAAGAGAACATTGTATTCACACTCGTAATTTCTGTTTCTGGAGGGGCGTGGATAACAATGATAAAGGAACCGATCAAACTAAGGGCGCAGCCGATCTTTCCATCGAACCCAAGAGTCTCTCCAAGAACCATGCTCGCTAGAACAGCTGAAACTATAACGCTCAATCCACCGAGGGGTGTAACGAGGATCGCTGGAGCGAAAGCATATGCCGCAAAGTTGAATAGCTCACCCAACACCACTGTACAGAATAAAGGTAGTTGTAAGTCACCTATCTACGTATAATTACGCGTCTCCAGAATTCCTTACTGCAGGTGAATCCTATCCACCACATTTTGTTTTTGAGATATAGCCGTTCTTTCCCTGTAATCAGATATGGTTAGGAGACACGCGTCCAATTGATAGCTCGGTTCCGGAAATTATTACTTACCCGCCACTGAACCACCCGCTGATGCCTGCATCAAGCCCTTCTTAGTTAGTATCATACTCGTTCCTATGAGGAGTGAGGATGACACTGCCAACACCAACCCCGTCTGCTCATCACTCAATCCCATTTTCCTAGACACGTTGATTTATATGTTTGATGCAATGGACAAAAAATAGACATCTTTACTATCGATAGTAAAGATCACGCGTGACAAAGTTTGATGTCATTCAGGATACCAATATTGGCTTTTACTTCCGGAACCAGTAGGTACTCGGCCAATGGATGAAAATCGCATGACTGGGTACAGAAATTTTCTCAATCATTGCCAAGAATTCCATCGAGCTTACGCGAAAATTGGCTAAAACGGGGTACTCAGTGGCACCCTACAATCGTCGTTATGAAAAAGGCTTAGGATTAGGGTTGTGTAGGTAGGCAATCCTCAGATTGGGCAATTACTGCGAAATACGGCACAGACAACCTTCGGTCGAGAACAATTACTCTGAGAAAAAAGGAAATTTTGATTCGTGAATTGATCAATATAGGTGCGTTGAGCGCCATATATCAAAATTCTCAACCCCCCGGCTTCGCTCCCAGCAGTCTATCCCGCATATCCTTTAGTGAAGATCGTGCCGTTTCCACTTCGTTCTGAACAGACTTCACAGCACCTTTGACTTGATCAACAAGGATGTGGGTCCAAATTGCCTTTTGCTCCTTCAGCTCTCTCATTCCTTTATGAGCTATTGCATGTAAGCCACTTGGACGATCTGCTTCTTCCGTTTCTTGCTGAGACTGACTGTGAGCCAGCTTCATTGCTGCTGCTTCCCAATCACTGTGGTTAGATATGACATCCCGGAGGATCTGGTCTTTGCTTTTCTCCAATAAATCTAGCACAATGCGGCTGGACTGAATATGGAAATGGTCAGAATTGCTAGTGGGATGGGTGGGAGTGCCAAATCTGCGGAGGGCACATTCTGCGACTCCCGAATCCGTACTGTCTCGTCTGGGATAAGTGCAGAATAAAGCACCAGAGGGTCCCCTATCAATATAACCTCTGCCATAAGTTGTGTAATAGCAGATACGCTTCGAATAATGAGACCGGTCGGCCATTTCCCAACCTCGGGGCGCTGTAATAGTCATTCTATCTAACTCTTCGCACGGGCGTCCACGTGCACTATCGCCTGCGCCTACCATAATGACTGGTACTCTTCTGGTACTGACATAGTATAAATCGATAAAAGGCGACAAATGAGGGTCAAGGTGCCGCCAAACAAAGCTTTTTTCCACATGAGCGGGAGGAGGGGAATATACGGGGTCCAACTGATTATCGAAATTGGTCACCTCATTCGTCCTACCAAACATTCGCTCCGAACCACTAACGATAAGAGCAGATAACTCTCTACACATCTCACTATACCCAAAGGATGAGTCAGCTTCATTGACGTCCAGTTGAAATCGAGAAGACGGAGACCCTGCCATTGCACAGACGCGGTGTTTATATGTCTGGAATTCGGCGGGCTGTCCAGCCGGAAAGGTTACTGTAAACGCTTCAATGGTAGATTTGATAGCAGACCTAATTCGGCTTCTGCGGTTGAGGTCCAATGGGTCCGACAACGGCAACAAAGCAATAATGGTATCTTGATAAGCGCAAATATCTGCACCCCACAACCCTGCTCGATCATCGTAAATTAAATCATCATTTTGCAAGAGTCTTTGTTCTCCAGTGCAATACAAGTGGTGGAAAGGCCTCGTTCGGTGCGTCCGCCCTCTGATATCCCTATTTCGCTCATAAAGTAATCTTCGTATCCTATTTTCGCCGATTCCCCAAGCTAGCTCATTTCTCCCCACATTAGGTACAAATGGAATGTCGGGTAAATACTTGTCTAGCAAGCTAGTAATTCGAATGTGTTCAAGGGCGATTTCCTTGGTCGTTGGTTCATTGTACTGATTCTCACGAGCAGACATATAGTTGCCGAGTGATACTATAAGTTCCACTCCAGGTGTCCGTGCGGTGACTGCCAGCGTTTCACCTCCCAGGTTGGATACGTAAACCTATATAAAGATTATAGAAGGTGATTAGAAGCATAAAACTTTGCCTCTCATCATAAAAACAGTTTATCCTCTCCCCTTACAATCTTGTATGGCTCAGTAGCTTCTCGTAAGGGGTCATTGGGTGTAGCGGAGTGAGTAAGGGTGACTAATGTGAGCAAGTAGAGCAAAGGCAATAATAAACGGAACATTGCCGTAGTGGTTCGCAAAAGAGTTTTAAGTGCAATCGATTTGTTAGAGGAAAAATTTAGCAGATAAGAAGTGAGAATTATCATATTCTACTACCCTTAAATAGCCGATCCGAAGAATTTATCTCTTGTATTCAAATAACCTTCCACTATTTAGTAGCCACTGAAATCAAAAGGCGGACCGCTCCCGTCCGCAATCAATATGAAAATCCATCTTGCAAGCTTGTTCTTTGCTTCTCTATGGGTCCATATCTGCTGGGCAGCAGGCATTAGTGATCTTCCGACGGAGACCTACAGACCGATAGTGGACAACCTGTCGATACGGAATTTCAATCAACTGCGAGCAACTTCCTCGCAGTGGCGTACAGCAGTAGAAAGTACATACCCTTGCTTGAAGCACGTTAGAGAGATTGCGAACGCCCTGAAACCTCCAATGCGGAGGATTTTTAAAGAGTACACGGAAGACATCGTCAAGAATGGCATGCTGCATATCTTTCATTTCGACACCGGAGGCATTTACACAGGTAGATTTGACGAGAGATTAGAGGCTGCGGTGCAGCTATTGTGCACAAAGAAATGTGTCCAGGGCATACGGATAAGCATGCGGGATTTCGCATTATTACATGTATGTTCAAAAACCGTGTATGATTGCTATCACCATTCAACTAATCTATATCTGCGAATAGCGAACAGATATAGATGTAAGGTACAACCCTCTTCGCACTATTTGGAAAGCACTCCAGCAGACTCCAAAAGATATACTACCGCTTAAAAAGGCACTAGTGTTATACTCAAGGCATAATCCCACCTCACCTCCTTTGTCAAGCTACCTTAACGTCCAGGATCCATTTTTGCAAGGACCGCTAGTTTGGCAAATCAATGCCGTTGAGAGGAAAACAAGCGCCATGGATATGCTTGGAGCGGTTAGTTATGCCCATGAGGATATTACACGTGAATTAGGCGAAGCTTTCTTGCAAAAGCACGCTGGACGTTACTTTCTATGCTCGCCCATTAAAAGGAAGCGTCCTTCATGTCAATCTCGTACTGCCTTTCAAAGTTATCTTACGTCCTCAAATTTGGAGGATATAGACACCCATGCCCTATTACGCGAAGTTCTACTGAAACAGCCAAACAAAATGCTGAAAATTGCTCCCATTCTATTTGCTCAGTGGATATTCGAAAGCGAATCATTTCTAGGTAGGTGAAATGTCAAGAGCCGCACTAAATATGCTTTGCTAAATCCCTCTACTGTCTGCTCCTCCATCTATCCTAGCTGGTAAGGAATGGGAGAGAGTACAATCATGGCGCCAACACCCCCCAGAACACGGATGACAAAATGTATGCTGTACTCGTAAATAATCTTACCCCGCTGGTGGAGTTATCCCGTGCACAAAAGATTGCAAATGACTACTCCGCTGAGCTCGTATTTGAATATATACAAACGGAGCCCTCGGACAATTTAGAGGCGTTTCTTGAGCAATAGGAAGAAGGTTTTTACGTTGACATCTTACAGATCCCTGACGATCTCGTTGAGCTCTGGCGTTTTAAGGTTGCCGGTCCTCTGCCGCTGGATTGGGCTACTGACCGGGATTGGATTTGCAATATTCATGCTAGAACGATTCAGAGAGTCCACCGCACATACCACCTATCGCTTAGTTATGACTACCAAGAGTTAGTACGCCTTATGAATTATTGCAAAGGATGGACCAATCCCTACAGTAAACGGGGACAAAATACAGAAACTGTGAAGGTCAATGCAATCGGGAATTGGTTCGACAAGCATTGGTTCGACAAGCTTCGTTTCTTCTAAGATTCGGGGTTGATACATCGTATTGTCGCCATTTCCATTTAATACCAGATCTCTTACTTTTTCAATTAATTGATCATGTGTAAACTCCCCTGTACAATGAGTGTAGGGCCGCCCATAACTCTATAACGCACTCCTACACAAGTTTCTTTTATTATTTTTGATTTCCACAGTTGCGGGAAGTTATGAGTGGAGTCCGTTACATTTGTTACCTTAAGAGCTCGCCCAATCTTACTATTTCTTGATCCTCATCTCCCACTTCTCTTTTCTTCCCTAATCTGCAGCTTCCTTGCTAGTGGATGGTAGAAGCGGGAGCGCGGTAGCTGTATCACCAAGCGAGAGACGCCTTAATGGAGCAAACACAACAGCGAAGAAAGCTCCATTCCGAGTTAACGGCGAGATTTAGCCAGAGGTATGTGATACCACCCGATATCAAAGAAGCCATCAATCCAAAGGTAAAATGGAGAGCCGAGTCTTCCCACCGAGCAGTAAACAGTGGCGAGAATGAGGAGGCACTATCTACATTGGAGAGTAATATGCAAAGAGTGGACAGATTGTGGCATCGATACACCGATAAGATCTATTATGAGGGGGTCGTGTACAGGAGGAATGATACGAACCCGGATGGCAAATCTTGCAAAGTTAGAGAGTGGAGTATGCATCTAGTGCAGTTAAGAGGTCCCGTCCTTACTTTTTGGCTGGTGGAAGAATCACAGGTGATGATATTCAACGAGAGTGACCAGTCCAGTAGTGGCGGAGGGGAGGAGGGACAACTCCATGCAGCCAGTCACAACGCAATCAACTCTTTTTACCAAAAGGCTCAAGAATTTGTCAACTCCAACAACAAGGATGAACGATATGGTCCAACCTATTTGAACATCATTGACTCCTCCACCACTATTCTTCCCCTAAAGAAGAAATTAAAAGAACCGCGACCTGGAAAGCGATACAGACCAGGGGACATTGCATTCACGATAAACACTGCTGGTGCCAACAGAATTACCATTGATGGACTGTATGCAGAACAATGTATCAACTGGGTAAAGGCAATCAGACTCGCTGCCTTTGAGAGCAGCAAAATCAACGAGTTCTTTACCGAGGCACTTCTTGCTCGCCCATATTTCCAAGAGCTCGCATCTAGTACCAATGAAGTCACCTTTGAGGGTTACCTTAATGCCAGAGTCACTGGAACCACCGAGTGGAAGCAATACTACGTCACCCTTGCCCCTAGAGAAGAGGCAGGAGGCAAGAATGCCCAATTTCGTCGACCAGTCCTCTCCTTTTACAATCAACGCAAGAGTCGACGCCCATTGTTCACGATCAATCGACCCCAAAGCATTTTTGTGGTTTATCCTGAAAAGCCTCAACTCATTCCTGCTTCCACTATCCTCAAAATCGCGGGAGCAATCGCCCCTGGACCCAAATTTCCAGACACGGCTGAGATTCCTCAATCAGTCCTTTGCATGGCAATGAATCAATTGGAGATGGCCAAGTGGATATTCGTGGTCTGGCGGGCATTCCAAATGAGTGGAAGTGGGTTCCCTCTTGCAATGGAAACAATATGCGAATGGCCGGATTGCCTTCTCGCCCTCCAAGATTGTAATGACTTGGACGTTACTGAAAACAATACAATGGAAACGATGCACCTGCTTGACCAAACTTTGCGCCAAAAGTTGAATCAGCAGGTTGACTGTCCATTCCACACTCCCTATCCCTTTGCTGCCTCTTTGATAAGTGGTGGCGGCGGCCTGCAAGTGGAAGATGTTGCGCGAGTCGCGAGTATTAAAGGCTACCTCATTACCGAGAGTGCGCGAGGATCTCCCCTTACTACCACTACTACTACGAATCCTCATCACAAGAGCAGTCCCCCATCGTTAGCTAATAGTGAAAGTGGCGAGATGGAGGAAGAGGAAGCGGAAGAGGAGGATGAGAGAATAGAAGTGGGAGAAGAACTGTCAAGGGACAATCACCCTGAACCTTCCATCAATGAATTACACAGTACAATGACGTATGAGGTGGATGAGAGTGAAGGAGAGAGTGAAGGAAATGAGGAATACAGCAATGAGGAGAATGATGATGACTTGCCCATTGCCACCAGTGATCACCAATCTCCATTTACCAACTTTGTTGACCCCAAGAGTGGAAGAAAGAGGAGCACTCTTATCGATGTAATGAGTCATCCTCATCAGGGAAGCAAGAGCACATTGAATATGACAACAGTGGCGGGTACGGGAACAAATTTGATGGATCTGATGAGTAGACAGGTGGAGGGAAGACAAAAGGCAATTCGGGATGGTAGAAATGGAATGTGGACGGCAAATGCTACAACTGATGAGGATGCCCATGTCGAGAATGTTGCGTTCGAGCGATTGTCTATAATGGAGGACAAGCCATTACCACTTTTACAGCAGCAGCAAGAAGGAGTAGAAATGGTGGACTCTCATCAACCAATCCTGAGCAGTTCCCCCGAGGACGACCTCCCCATTCTTAGTCGAGTTCCCATTGGCGATATTCCACCTCCTCGATGGAGTCCATTGGCGAGAAGAGTGAATAACAATACTGCCATCAATTATGAAGAGAGCTCTCATGGATCAAATCACTCCGACGAGTCAGTTCCATTGCACGCAAGAGGAGAATCGTCACCTCAATCAAGAAATGTTCGAAAACAAAAGTCAATTTCACGATTACTGTCAATGGAGTCGAGTAATGTCTCCAGTAATAATAACAATGAGCGTGCTACTACTTTTGAACCTCAACACAGTGAGGCAGAGGATGATGTCCCGCTTGCTCCTCCTCGTCATACTCTACTCAGTGAAGTAAATGGGGGAAGCAATTCAAACAGTTCTGTCCACACTAGTCACACACGCAATAGTCGAGTTTCGGCTCCTCATTCTCTGTATTTCTCGAGAGAGAATAGATCGAATGTTGGCGGTAATGGTGGAAGGGGTGCGAGTATGGCAGCAGGCGGAGGCGGATATCCATTCTATCATCCAAATCATAATAATTATGCCCCCTTTCCCCCCATGCAGCACGGCGGCCCGCCTTATCATTATCATGAAGGACAGGAGATGGGGTATCCTCAAGGAGCAGCAGGGGGAATGTATCCCTACATGGCTATGCATGGAATGATGCCACCACCGGGAATGCAAATCCCCCCGGAAGGTTATGGTAATCCCTACCATCCGTACAATCCTTACTATTACGGAGGAGGAGGAGGAAATCAACGGATGAGCATGGTGGGTAGCAACGTCAACAATAATATGATGCCCAACAGTTACCCGTCATCGGCACCGGGTTCAAGTGATGCTACCAGTAATGGACCACTTAGACCTCAATCAATGTTGATGATGGCGTCCATGAACAATGGACTCTCTCAGAATACTACTACTCACTCGACCCTCATTGGGGCAGCAGGAGGCAGTAATCGTTCAATGGCCTATAACCCATCAGCAGGAGGAATGGCAAGGGGTCCCGGATATGAATTACAGGCGAGTGTGGGAAGAGGGGATGAGAATGAGGGTAATCGGGAAGGAGTAGTCAATCCGGAAAGTGATGCTCTACTCGGTGACGATGACGATGACGCACCACTGGGAGAGGGTGGAAACCCTCATCTCCATCGAAATCAACATCCCTATACTCACTCGCAAATTGGAATGCACAGTGCAGTGGGAGCAATGCAGCAGTCACGGCCATCAAGTGAATACAATATAAATGGAATGTCAAATATGTATTACGGGGGCGGCAATCCGTACTATGGAATGGCAGTGGGAATTGGAGGATATCCATTTCCATACGGGGCAGTGGGAGGGGGAAGGGGATACTACGCGATGCCTCCACCAGGCATGGACTATTCCAATATGAACAACAACAACAATAATTCAGGAATGAATGCCATGAATGGTTCGAATGTCGGCAGCAATCTTCGTCCCCTCAGTCATAACTTCAGTGGAGCAAGACCAAGATTAGGGGCGGCAAATAGAAAGGATCCCAACGGCGCTCAATTAGGGTCGATGGGTGGAGGGGGAGGAAACCATCGGGCGTCTTACTTTCCACCGCAATAATTTGTAAAATGCAACCCTAAAACCTAATTCCTAAACCCCAATCGAATAGAAGTCGATCGTCAAAATTCTCTCTTTTTGGATTTTTGTTTTCTCTGTCCATCAGATTTGTCACAATTTTTATTCACAAATGATACCAAAGGATGACCTCTCCAATATTATACTGCTTACAGTACTTTGTGAGTTGAAAAGGAGAACTATTACTCAACTTGTGACTTCCCGCCCCTGACGTGCGTTGTCATGTTCTAGATCTCCTTCAAGGCATTCCCCTTGGCCTCACATTCGGGGCAATTCCCTTTTTACTTCAAGAGCGATGGTCTCTGGGGGAACTAGGAACATTTACACTTACCAACTATCCCTACAGCTTGAAGTTGTTATGGAGTCCGATTGTTGATGCGGTCTATAGTTCGCGAGTGGGAAGAAGAAAGTCGTGGATTATTCCTATTCAATTATGTATTGCTTTTGCTTTTTACCATGTTAGTGGAAGAGTGGATAGGTGGATTGATGAGGTAACAATAACGGGTGCCCCATATAATGGAGAGACCATTGATTCCCTGAGTCGATACACAGAATGACAATTACACTCTCACTGCCTGGTTCTTTGCTATAATCTTTCTCACTGCTACTCAAGACATTGCAGTGGATGGGTGGGCACTCTCTATCCTGAAACCTCATAATTTACACTTTGCATCGACATGTCAGACAATAGGCTTGAATACTGGTTATTTCGTGAGCTTTACTGTCTTTCTTGCCTTCACCAGCCCGGAATTTTGTAGTAAATTCCTGGGAAGAACTGAGAATAGTGCCCTGCTTTCGCTCTCTGGATATCTCTACTTTTGGAGCATAGTTATCATAAGCGTAACGATATGGCTTACGCTGTTTACAAGGGAAGCGAATGCACCAGAAAAAGAACAGAGAACGATTGGAGACACGTACACCACCATCTGGCATATTCTGCAACTGCCTCAAGTGCGTGCTCTTCTTGGAGTCCTACTGACCTGCAAGCTGGCCTTTGCAGCCCATGAGGCGGCAACTGGCTTAAAATTGATGCAAGCGGGAATGAAAAAGGAAGATCTGGCGCTTGCCGTGCTTATCGACTTTCCATTGGAGATCATATTTGGGTATTTTGGAGCCAAGTGGTCAAGGGGAAATCGCCCATTACGGCCTTGGCTGTACTGCTACTACGGAAGACTCCTCGCTCCCCTTACTGCTGTCCTGATTCTCTACTATATACCAGCAGGGAGTACACACCTTGGCTTCACTTGGTTCCTTGCTATTGTTGCGGCAATGATAAGTAACAGTTTTATGAGTACCGTACAATTTGTTAGTCAAGGTGCCTTTTTTGCATCCATCTCGGATCCAACCATTGGCGGAACGTACATGACGGTGAGGCAAAAGGGGAATTATTTACTCGACCTCATCACTTTATCTCTAAATCTATCTCGCTAAAGCTATTGAATACTTTTGCCAATCTCGGAGGCACGTGGCCCAAATATTTTGTCCTTAAATTGATCGATTACGCTTCGATTAGCACTTGTGTAGTCAAGAGTACGGATGGAGGTATAACAAAGAGACCCAGATGTTATCAATTAGTCCAATTAACCCTCCTCATTAATAGCAAACATCTCTGGAGACACCTTTCCCTGTTCCAGTGACGATGCAAGACACAGATGCCAGGAACTGTTGGGTAGGAAATGTCGGGTTGATCGTGACGGTTATTATCCCGTCTCCATTACTCTTGTTGCATTAGGAATTATATGGCTTCTATTGTACATTCGGCCAACTGTGAAGAGGTTGGAGAATTTATCAGTAAATGTCTGGAGGTTGCGGGAAGAGAAAAAGGTGGAATGAGAAGGAAGGATGGGAACATCTTTGAGTTCCACTAAACAATAATCAGAACAATTCAATTCACATGAAATGATGGAGTATTTTTCCGGTTTCCTCTTCCATTGCAAAACAAGTGGCAAAACAACTTGAAACTCTACTACTACATATGATCACTGGTTTTTCTCGAGTCTAACGATACTGCAATAGGGTAATAGTACAATCATGCGCTACTTCCAGCGCTTACTTGTCCGGTGGCCAGTGCGCCTTTCTGAAGAGCTCGTAAGCGTCTCGCGCGGAGTTCACTGACATCTGGCCTAACTGCTGGTTGATCATCTTCCTCATCTGACTCTTCAGCTCCCTCTTCGACTAAATGTCTGACAGTATCTCCTACAGTCTCCAAAGCTGCCTCTGGAGCTGCCTCAAAAGCTGCCTGTACGGTCGGCTCTGGAGCTGTTTCCCGAACTGTTTCAGGATTTGCAGGTGTTTGGGCAGGTCTCTCGAATGCCCGTAAGCGTTTACCACGGAGATCATCAATATCGGACAAAAGTGCAGGTTCTACATTGAAGGTAACAGTGGCATAAATTAAACATTGTTTCTTGTCACTGTGAATTCTTTCTTTTTTTCTGCTTACCGTCTTCGGTTACCGCGCTCTTCTCCAACTGTGCTCCAGTTGCAATGGCTTCAACTCTAGGCTCAGTCCTTGCGTTATGGAAAGCCATGGCGCCACCTACTAGTGCGCTCGACACTACAGCAATGGCTATTTTATTGGATGAATTGTCTACATCTGACCATTTCTGAATTGCTTTGGGAAGAAGAGGAGACACCTTGCGCTGTGCAGCGGTCAGCAGTCTATCCGTAATAACGGCTCCAGCACTAAAGACAGCTACTTCTTTTATAGAGACCGGTGCAGCAATCGTCACTTCATTTGAGGCAAAGAATGCAATGGCAAGTACAGGTAAGAGTTGAATGCTTCTCATTTTACGATTTTGATGGAGATGGTATAGGAGAGGGAGAATAGACAAGGGGGGGGGGTATTTGAAAGTTTTGCTTTTTGTACAAAGAGAAAGAAGGAAAAGAGCTTTTTGTCGTACTTTTGTGACGACTATTCAATGCCCTAAGATCTCGCCATAAGAGCAGTAACTAATGAGCCCTAAGATCTCGCCATAAGAGCAGTAACTAATGAGCACGAGGACTTTTCTAGATGAACTGATATGTGACATTGTTCGACAAATTGGTATAGCCAGTGACTTTTGCAATACATTCTATCTTGGTACTGACAGCATTGAAGACGAAGAAGAGGAGGCAAGACAACGGGATTCAATCAAATGCAATTTTTATCTTTTTTGAGAAATTCCGCTCGTTTTTGTAAACAATTCCCATTACCCTAAGATATCGCCGAGAGCAAAAAGCACTCTCACAATTTGGACACACAAGGACATCGGGAAAAAGGTTGAAAAGGTACAACTATAGATATCATAAAAGAGTGCCCGAGTAAAAGGCGCCAGCGCCGACACGTCCCCAAAATGCAATATGTTGCAAGTCAAGATTAGAGCCATTTCTCCCATCCAAGTCATCGTTATCCTCATCCTCGGTATTCTCACTGGCGGAGCACTCGTCCTTGACATGTGCCCTAATCAGTTTGACGAGAACATATCGACCAGGAACAGGGTTAAGAAACTCACGGCGATGTTCGCAGGTCCTTTGATCAATTTGAAAGAAACCACCTACAATTTTGAACAATTTTGTCGCTTCAATGTAAGTTGCTGTTTTCACCACAAATTGCATGCTTTCTTTTGCACTTACATGGCTCAATTACGTTTGCTATTTGTCCTGATTTTGTCCTTTCCCGCCTTTTTTGCAGAAAAGATGCCCATTTACTGAGGCAAAAATCATCGTACTCGGCCACGTCTGCGGCACTAATGGGGTTCATTGAGACAAAAATTAAGCCATCCCTGACTCTGTTTTTCAACATGGCTCAATCAATATAGTTACAGCCATATTACTGATATAAGAGCTATTTACGGGGCAGTGTATCCTTTTGCAGGGGAGGCAATCTTCATGCGATGCAACTGAAAGCTTGGTTCAAATGCGTTAGGCAATCCGTTGCGGTACTTGAGAAGAATATTGACGTTGTGTGGCTTGATGGAACAGTAGACGCTGAGTATAATTTTTGGCTACTGAGATCTATAGCTCTAGCCATTGAATATCTTCATTTGCCTTTCTTTACCTAGAATCGTCTCGGAGTATATTATCTACTGCATAATATTCATCATCCTGTCTTTGCCTTGGACCGAATGCACCGCCTGTCATTTTGGTCGGATTCAGTTAAGACAGTGAGTGTCACGAATTCTTGCTATATCAATTGTTTCCCCTTCTCTCACCATCGCAATCCACAATGTCAAAATCCATCTGTTCAATCGTCTCGTCCTTTTCTTCTGTCGAAAATCGTGACTTATTTGGTTCGCGCTATCACATTGAATACTGCACCAGACTGTATATAGAGTATACCTGAATGATCGTATCGCGATTGCTGTCTCCTTCCTGTGCTCGTCAGCGTCCTCTCGCTTCCCTCCAGCTCCGAATCAGCAGCGCTCACTGCTTCAATATCACTGCATGTCTCATCCCTTTCATTTCCCGATAACATAGACTGAAATGCATTCTCGTTCCTCTCCACTGCCGGCATATCCCCTGACCTAAAAGTCGCTAATCCTTCCCGAACTGTCGGTGCACTATTGCCAGATCTTCCACTATTCCCCCGCGGCCGTCTTCCCGGTCTGCCGCTATTATTAGTTGTATCAAAAACATTCACCGAGCCACTAGTAGCCATGTTGGTGAGTGTGTTGTTTCTATTGACCTCTATCCCTGCCAGAATCCGCCGCATCCTTCTACCGATGCTAGGATTGTCAAATGAATGGTATCGTCCCAACTGAGCTGCTGCATCGCTGCTCTGTCCCTGTCCAGCACGGTGAAGTGCGTTGCTACGATTCAAGGCAAATGATGGAGATTCAAGAACAGATGCGGGACCAGTGTCTCTCGCCATGTTTTGCGGAAAGAAAAACGTTGGATCACAAAAAAAAAGAAATTATCTGAAATTTGAACAAAGTTAGAGAGGTTGATTTTGCGACATTTCTACAAAATCAACAATCAAAAATGATGAATCATTGAATTGTTGAAATTGAGAAAAAAAAAATACAAATTTTTGAGATAATCCCCTTTTCCTTTCTTTGCCTGACATACCAATTGTAAACGCGCAATCATAAAGGTATATGAGCGTGAGACATCCATGCCGGAAGTATGA
>Ga0181471_100049_pt1 | contig 27861 bp, 32 predicted proteins | sample InSIn5gowninarea_FD_119083 | JGI IMG/M metagenome (GOLD analysis project Ga0181471, IMG submission 119083) | Clean room microbial communities from NASA Spacecraft Assembly Facility at Jet Propulsion Laboratory, Pasadena, California, USA -... ...
ACGTAGTATGATTATTCCTATATGTATCAATCTACTGATGAGGAGCCTAATTTCGTATTTCAGTTCAACTTATTATTGAGTTAATGAGCTCTTTGAAATACGACATCATCCCTTAACTACCCCCCCCATTTATAAAATCCTATTTATATAAGTATCATCTCCTATATAACTCATATACGTAATCAAAGATCTTTAGTTTAACGGTTAGAACGAGCAACCGATAATTGCTAAACGGAGGTTCGACTCTTCCAAGATCTAACATTAGCTTATCTAATTCATTCACCGTGTTAAGCGTTTATCTAGTCTTAGCATTCCTCTTTATTCAAGTGATCGGCACCTTACCTGGGGAACACGATCAAGAACTTAAACAGAGGTATACAATTCTAATTTGGGCTATCTGCATCATCCTTGTTCCGATCTTTTCTCAGCAACTTAGTGATCGGCACTGCCGATCAAAGGGCGTCGAGGAGACCTCTCCGAGAGCATGAGAACTCGGAATGATCATTAACGATGATAAAGAAAAACCCAAGATACTACATAGGTTTTACCTATTACATCTTATCAAGTCGAATGGATAAGGCCTTGTCTTATCTCATTAAAATTTGATACTGAGTTTGTAACTTTAACATTATACCTTGTATAATCACAAAAATCAGCTTACAATTGTCAATTTATTCTAATTATGCGATTACTTAAATCACACCCTATTTTAGGGCTATTAAACAGTTACATGGTTGATTCACCCCAACCAACGAACTTATCATACATGTGAAACTTTGGTTCACTATTAGGAGCCTGTTTAGGTATCCAAATTGTAACAGGGGTAACATTAGCAATGCACTATACACCTTCTGTGGATTTAGCATTCATTAGTGTAGAACACATTATGCGAGATGTAAACTACGGATGATTAATCCGATACCTACACGCAAACACAGCTTCATTCTTCTTTATCTTTGTGTACCTACACATTGGACGAGGAATGTACTACGGATCATACAAATCACCTCGAGTATTATTATGATCAATTGGAGTTATCATGTTAGTTCTAATGATTATCATTGCATTCCTTGGTTATGTATTACCATACGGGCAAATGTCATTATGAGGAGCTACTGTAATTACTAACTTAGTATCAGCTGTACCGTGAATTGGACAAGACATCGTACAGTTCTTATGAGGTGGATTCTCTGTAAATAACGCTACACTGAACCGATTCTACTCATTACACTTTGTACTGCCATTTGTATTAGCTGCATTAGTTGTATCTCACCTGATTGCATTACACGAACACGGTTCATCTAACCCTTTAGGAATCTCAGGAAATACTGACCGAATTCCATTCCACCCATACTTTACATTCAAAGACCTTGTAACAGTATTTGGGTTCTTATTAGTATTATCAGCTATTGTATTCTACGCTCCAAATCTATTAGGACACAGTGATAACTATATCCCTGCGAACCCAATGCAAACACCGGCATCAATCGTACCTGAATGATACTTATTACCGTTCTATGCCATTTTACGATCAATTCCTAATAAATTACTTGGAGTAGTTGCAATGCTAGCTGCATTATTAATTTTACTGGCAATGCCATTATTAGATACATCACGAATCCGAGGATCACAATTCCGACCACTAATGCGATTTGCTTTCTGAGTATTTGTAGCTAACTTTTTTATGTTAATGTACTTAGGTGCATGTCACGTAGAAGACCCTTTCATTACAGTTGGACAAGTATGTACAGCATTATACTTCTTATGATTTATTGCTATTGTACCTGCTATTGGAATCGTAGAAAACACACTATTAGATTTAGCAACTACATCACAAAGTACAGCTAAAGCAGTATAGAATTTTTCTAGTAGCGACTTAAGTCAAACATCATATATAACCCCCCCTTTTTTATAGCGCCAACAATTATTGGTGTAATTACTTTTAATCAAGTTTTCATCGGAGATGAAAAACACTAGCAAAAGTGTTGAAATGGTAGCCAATCGGAGCTTAAGATTCCGTGACCTTACGTCGTATGGGTTCAAGTCCCATCTTTTGCACGATTACGTCTCCGGCCCTCCTGTGGACGCGCTTGCGCCGACCCGGGCCTACGCCGGAGATATAAGAAACTAATTAAATAACCACATACCTCGTTCCATGTTCCCCGTTCCGATCTACGATTGGAATTACCAACATAAGTAACAGGAAAAAAAAAGAGATATGTGAGTAAGATAAGTATGAGTTTGGTTCTGGCTCAGCTTAAACGGTATCTAGCAGGTCAAGACATGCAAGTTCAATCTGATTTTTCAGATCAGGGCGTAGAGGTGAGGATAACTAAGTAGATACGGTTTTAGACCCCTTGCTTAGTTCCCAATAGGTAGTAGGAGAGGTAATTGCTCAACTAGCCAAAGATGGGAAGGATAGAATGAAAGTTTTTATCCCACAACGGGTGTGAAATTCACCCGGGGCATCATTAGATGTACAGCAGTCACAAATCATTGTCAATGCTCACTATACGAGAGCGAACATGCTAGCTAGAATCTATATTGTATTCATATAGTATAGACACTTATGTGTTAATAATGATAACACATAAGTGTAGTCCCTCCCAATGATCGTGCCAGCCGGAGCGGTTAAACGATTGGGGCGACCGTTAAGCCACATACATATGCGTAAAGGGTACGTAGGTTACTGGACATTAGTCCGGTTAGATTTGAATCAGCGTAACAAGAACGGCTAGAGGAAGGATGAAATCTGTTGATCCTAGTCTGACTACTAAAGGCGAAGGCATGTTACGAATAACAAATGACACTTAGGTACGAAAGCGTGGGAAGTGACTAAGATTAGATACCTTATTAATCCACGCTGTAAACGATGATCACTCTAATTAACTCAATGTTGATTTAATGCAAATGCGATAAGTGATCCGCAACACTAGTATACCCGCAAGGATGAAAATGAAAGAACTAGACGGTTTCAGAGACCCAGAGTGAAGTATGCTGTTTAATGCGATAATCCGCGCAGAATCTTACCATCGCTTGTATCCCAGCAAGTCATCATCTACGATGATGATCGGCTGGTGACAGGTGTTGCATGGTTGTCTTCAATTCATGTCGTTAGACGTTAGGTTAAGTCCGCTAATGAATGCAAACCCTATTATTGTATACAGTACAATAATCTATTTCTGATATAGGAATAATACTGGGACTAAGACAAACCTTTATGACCCTTATGCGATGGGCCACAGGCGTGCCACACAAGCAACTACAGTATGATGCAATATCGCGAGATCGAGCAAATCACTAAACGTTGTTCTGTACGAATTGTAGCCTGAAACTCGGCTACATGAAGAAGGAATTCTGAGTAATCGTGGATAAGTACGCCACGGTGAAGTTTCTATCTGAGATGTACTAACTGCACATCACGCGAGGGAAGTGGTATGTTACGAAACTGTTCTCTGTGTTCAGGAGGTAATAGCCATGACTTTTGTGAAGTTGTAACACGGATGCTGTACGGGAACGTGCAGCAGATTGATAATCTCTATCAACCCCTTTTTTTGGATGCTTAATGCCTATTTTGACAAGATTAAAATCTCGTCGACGATGTGAACATAGTTTAATGGTAGAACGCCACTACGTCATAGTGGCTAGTGTCGGTTCGAGTCCGACTGTTCTCGTATTATTTTTAATCCCTTATCCACATTCCGATATACAATCGGAATGAGGCTTTGGCTTGCGCACGCAAGTGATCGGCTCTGCCGATCAACAAGACCAAAATAAGGACCCATTATAAGGACTTGATGATGATTCCGATCTTTTATCAGCTAATTCCGAACAGGAAACAGGATAACTCGGAACAATTAGGTACCTTACTCACCCGTTATCTACATGAGCGGGGGACGTAAAACACACAATCTGCCTCTTTCTATAATTACGTGTTCTCAGCATAGCTGAGAAAGAAAGATGTAGACCCATTAGACAACTATTTTATTACAATGAACCTATCACTTGTACTATTCTTGATTGGGATTTTAGGATTTGTTCTTAACCGAAAAAACATCATTCTAATGCTAATCTCAATTGAAATTATGTTACTAGCTGTGACACTACTTGTTATTATTAGCTCATTCAGCTTTGATGACATTGTTGGACAAACATATAGTGTATACATTATTGCTATTGCAGGTGCAGAATCAGCCATTGGTTTAGGTATCTTAGTTGCCTACTACCGGTTACGAGGAAGTATTTCACTAGCAGGATAATGTATTTAGCCATTCTAGCACTACCTATGTTAGGTGCTCTAACAGCAGGACTATTAGGACGAAAAATTGGGGTTACAGGTGCTCACATTATTACATGTACAGCACTAGTTGCATCGGCATTATTATCAATGGTAGCCTTTTATGAAGTAGGACTGTCAGGAAGCCCAGTAGTTATTAACTTATCTAGCTGAATTGATTCTGAATCAATGCTAGTGAACTGAGGATTCCTATTTGATAGCCTAACTGTATCTATGTTATTACCTGTGCTGGTGGTATCTTCACTGGTACACATCTTCTCAGTAGATTACATGGCCGCTGACCCTCACAACCAACGATTCTTTGCCTATCTATCAATGTTTACTTTCTTCATGTTAGTACTGGTAGCTGGTGATAACTATCTAGTCATGTTTGTGGGATGAGAGGGAATCGGAGTGTCATCATATCTATTAGTTGGGTACTGATTTACACGAATCCAAGCTAACAAATCTGCAATTAAAGCTATGACTGTTAACCGAGTAGGAGATATGTTCCTAAGTGTAGGATTCTTTGCTCTATTCTGAGTATTTGGAAACCTAGACTACAGTACTGTATTCAGTTTATCTCCCTTTATGAACGAATCAGCACTAACAATCATTGGGTTATTATTACTATTAGCCGCAATGGGTAAAAGTGCTCAATTAGGACTACACACCTGATTACCTGATGCTATGGAAGGGCCTACACCAGTATCTGCTTTAATCCACGCCGCCACTCTGGTAACAGCAGGAGTATACCTATTATTACGATCATCACCACTATTAGAGTATGCGCCAACAACATTGATTGTAATTACATGAGTGGGAGCGCTTACAGCATTTTTTGCTGCAACAACCGGTTTATTACAAAACGATATTAAACGAGTCATTGCTTACTCTACATGTTCACAAATGGGATACCTGTTTATGGCAGTAGGACTTAGTCAGTATAATGTTGCCTTATTCCACTTAGTAAATCACGCGTTCTTTAAAGCACTATTATTCTTGGCTGCAGGAGGAGTATTACACTCAATGCAGGATCAACAAGATCTACGAAAATTAGGAGGTCTAATTAACTTCCTGCCTTTCACATATACTGCTATTCTGGTAGGATCACTATCACTAATGGCATTCCCATTCTTAACCGGATTTTTTAGTAAAGATCTTATCCTGGAACTTGCCTATGGACAATACGAATTTAGTGGTAACGCTGCATATTGATTAGGAACAATCACTGCTATGATTACAGCATTCTATTCATTCCGATTAATTAGTATGACTTTCTTAACATACCCTAATGCACCTAAAGGTGATTATGAACATACACATGAACAACCACTAATTGTTGTTATTCCTTACGTTATCCTATCTTTACTAGCCATTTTCTTTGGTTACTTAGCTAAAGATCTATTTGTTGGTCCGGGTAGCGATTTCTTATCATCAGCACTGTTCATTCACCCTAGTCACATTACATTAGTGGAAGCTGAGTTCTCAATCCCATTATTCTACAAGCTATTACCTGCAGTAGGAAGTATGTTTGGAGCAGCTACAGCACTATTACTATACCACCGATTACCTGATTTCACTGTAAGTCTAACCCAAAACAAGGTGGGTTACATGATGTACTCATTCTTTAACGGTAAATACTACTTTGACGTAATCTATAACCACTATATCATTAACGGTGCATTAAACTTAGGATTAACAACATCCAAAGTTCTGGATCGAGGACTGATTGAAAAAGTGGGACCATTTGGATTGACAGACTCATTCTACAGTACAAGCCGACAAATTGCTACATTAGATACAGGTATTGTAACTAGCTATGCATTGTACATCATTCTGGGATTCATCTCATTAACACTGTTATTATTCGTTCCTGTATTATTCCCTGGAATGGGAGGAGCCGTGGATAATGTGGGTGATCTACGATTAATGCTACTGTTTGTTGCCGCCTTGGTTTCTGCTTTATTTGTTTCAGCCCCTGCATCCAAAGCATTGATTGGAAAAGAGTAATGCTGATTTATCATCCGCCCTTAGGGGGACGCAGAATGCGCCCTGCCGGATGATAAACATGGTGACTGATAAAGATAAACAATCTTTTTTAACAACCCCCTTTTCATTTTCATTACCTATTCCAGGCCGGGATTAACGAGTTAATCCATAAAACCCCATGATCAAGGTTCAATTAGTTCAATGGTAGAACACTCGCTTGTGGTGCGGGTTACACGAGTTCGATTCTCGTATTGGGCCCTTAATTAGCCTGGAAAACGGTAAATTACATTTTATATAAGTAGGGGCAAGGATAGCTAACGCTGTGGACTTATAATAGGGTCCAAGGAAGATCTGAGGTGATCAAAATGTAGGATATACACCTATAAAGGTGGGTAATATTAAAGAAAATGCGAATTATTTATTTTTCCGCACACAACTCCCCTGCACACCTATTCTTTTATTATCATCCTTTTTCAGCTCTCTTTAAGTTTTCATGTATATTTGCTTAAAAAATATGAGTATGAATAGGGTTATAGTAAAACTAATAGTAACTGTATTAAAAAATCAGCACTAGACTAAATAGATTAGTCTAAAACTCAATTTGGCCTATTGCTATCTTGCCCCCCCTTTTCCTTTGTGTTTCAACCAATAGATAAAAACGAATTTTGATTATGTTTCTTTTGATCGTGTAGTGCGCAAGGGGAAGGTACCGATCACTAAGCCGCTGATGACTCCAGATAATTAACACTAGTCATCAGCGACTTCTCCAGCTATTTCCGAACGGAGAACATGATGAATAAGGCCGATGTCGAATATTGGTTATTTCGTCACTCTCATATAGTGAATAAGAAGGTTCAATTCCTTTCTTCGGCTTGTGTACAAAGATTTGATTGCTATCTTTCCTATTAATACTGGTAATAGCAGATTACACTATACTTTGTTTATCATTTTTGTTTGGAATGGTCATCAAAGTATGACCATACTAAGTAAAATACCTACTACTCAACAAGATGATTTCTATTTTTATCCGCTTCTCTGCATTAACTAGTTAATGTTGGCCCGGCTTAAAATGAATAAACCTATGTCTTATTACAGTTTAATGATTGCTGTATGACAATCCAAATATACATGCATAAATTTAAAAATAACGTTAGCGCTTACCAATCCAATATTGGTAACTTAATTACCTCTTTTTTCGCTCAGTTTAAAGTATTAGTAGGTAAACCACTTTACAAAACGCTTACAAGTAGTAATAAATTTGTGGTGCAAATCCCCTACTTTGTACCAGCAAAACAAAATACAAATACAGTAACAGAAAGTCAACTGTGCTTGTTAGGTTCTGCTATTACACAAATTTTCAATAAAACGCAGTCCCCAGCTATGCTGGGGAAGACTTCCGGCCCAACGAGTCAATGACAAGTTGAAGTACGATTTATCCGACTACGATACCCCTATTTAGATAGTACAGTATTATCACAATATTTAGCTTTAAATGCTGGTAAATATAACTTTAACCGAATGCAAAAAGGGGTGTTTAATAAGGTACCCGTAATCAGTTCAGGCTTAACTCAGGCGGATAAAGAATCTTTACCTAGCTTATTAACAGGAGTAGAACTCGAATTAGCGGGACGACTTACTACACAACGAAGTATTCCACGAAAAACAGTAGATAATACTCACACAGGGTCGTTCTCGGTACCATCGTCATCACTTGACTTTAGCCAATATGCTTCTAAAAACAAACTAGGTGCGTTTACAATGAAAGTATGACTTAGCAGCGTTAACACCTCTAAGTAACACTGCACTATAAGTGCAATAAACATAAAGCACCCTTTGGTCTTTACTCCGATGTCGTAAAGACGTCGGGTAATGACTGATTGTGTAACCTTATTCTATAAAAATAGAATGATTCCTAATCCTGCCTCCCCCCCCTTTTTTATGTAGAGTAAAAAATAAAATGGATTAATTATATAAGTATCGATCTCAATATGGAACGTATTATCAAGTAACCAAAGTGAGTGTTAAGGATGTCTAGCGAATATGCCCGAAAGGACGTGTAAACACGAAAAGCAGTAGATATAGGACTTATCCTATATGAAAAGGACTCTATTGCGATCCTAAGGGAAACCTTAAACCAATGCACCTGATCGGGTGTGTTGGGTATGATTACCTGGTGAACCAAAACATTGTAGTAACCAGAGGAAAGGAAATCAACCGAGACTCCTAAAGTAGCGGCGAGCGAAATAGGACTAGCCTTATTTTATCTGATGAAACTAATACCTTGGAATAGGTACCCAAAGAAGGTGATAGTCCTGTGGAATGATCAGTCAAATATAAATAATATAGTAGTATGGCTTATGCGCTGTATGAAAATTAGGGAGAACCATCTTCCAGGCTAAGTATGGCATATTCAGCGATAGTGAATAGTACTGTAAAGGAAACGATGAAAAGTAAGTAGATGACTGGTGAAATAGAACCTGAATTAGCACTCATATAAGCAGTCAGAGCAAGATGATCTTGTAATGGCGTACCTTTTGCATAATGGGGCAGCAACTTATTGTAGCATGCGAGGTGAGCAAATTTAACCTAAGCGAAAGCGACTATCTATATTTTATAGTGTGGTGATAGTATGCTGCAATAGACCCGAAACAATGTGATCTTACCATGACCAGGCTATAATGGGCCGAACCATTGAACGTTGAATAGTTCTTGGATGAGTTGTGGTAAGGCGTGAAATGCGAATCTAACATTGTGATATCTGGCATTCCGCGAAATATATTTCAGTATAGTGTTTAGAATATTATAGCTATTATTACTGGTATAGCACTGATTTGCATGCTTTTATAAAAAGCTAAATAGGGGGTTGTGACAAGCCTACCTTTGCAAGTTAACCTCAGAACAGTAATAATTACTCTAAACAAGCAGTCTACTCATGATAAGGTGGGTGGACAAAAGGGAAACAGCCCAGAGTGTAAGTTAAGGCTCCACAATAGAGTTAAGTGAAAATAAGGATGTTTGACTCCCAAGACAGCCACGAAATGTGCCTGGTAACAGCAATTTTATAATGAGTACGTAACAGTACAGTGGTCTATGATTTCATCTTATGAAATCGTTTTAGCCTAGCTAAAAAGGGAGTCTTGCGCCGAAGATATGCGGATCTACGCTCTATGCCGATACTACACCTCTATTTATATTTTCTATTAATAGATGGGTAGCGGAACATTCAGTACAAAAGAAGAGTAGTGTTTCATTACTTGGATGTAACTGAAGTGATAATGCTGTCATGAGTAACGAAAAGGAGATTGAATCCTCCTCACCGAATGCGTAAGGGTTTCTACCAGTATTTTCTGGGTGCTATACACAAAGTATAGTTTGGAAAAGGTTTACTTCCTAGAGTTAACGCGGTCTCTAAGGTTCGTACACGAAAGTGACAACTGATGAGGAACTATGCAGAACATCTTTGAAAAATAAGATCAGGAAAAGAATGCATGGATTATTATACCGTACCCTAGACCGACACAGGTGCGCAGGTAGAGAATACTAAGGTGAAGAGCTAATATGTGTGAAGGAACTCGGCAAACTGTACCCGTAACTTAGAGGATAAGGGTAACCAGATTATAATCATATAGCTGGTGTCACAGAATCGGAGGGTGCGACTGTTTACCAAAAACACAGAGATGTGCAAATGCTAATGCATTAGTATACGTCTTGAATTCTGCTCAGTGCTACTGAATAAGGCGGGTGATTAGCGTCATTTGTTGAACAGGTAGTAAACAGCGGTCTTAACTATAAGGATCCTTAGGTAGCGAAATTCCTTGGCCACTAATTATGGTCCCGCATGAATGAAGTAACGATGCCCTCGCTGTCTCCACACATAGCTCAGTGAAATTGAATTAGCCGTGAAGATGCGGTTTGCCCACAGTTAGACGGGAAGACCCCATGCAGCTTTACTATAAGCAGTTATTGTTATTGTTGCTAGTCAGGTACAGGGTAGTCGAACTATCTGTTATTACGGATAGGGACGCCAATGAAAAACCTTGATTGACCATCGACGATGACTAACCCTGGTATAACTATGGAACAGTGACTGCCTGGTAGTTTCTCTGGGACGGAGTTCTATAATAAAGTATCATAGAAGTCCAAAGGTTTGCTTAAATTGGAATGAAACCAATACACTATGGAGAGTGTGATAAAGCGTAATAGTACAAGCAAGCTTAACTGTAAGACCGACAAGTCGAACAGATACGTAAGTAGGGTATAGTGATCCGGTGGTATATCATGGAATAGCCATCGCTCAACGAATAAAAGCTACGCTGGGGATAACAGGCTGATACCGGACGAGAGTTCATATTGTCTCCGGTGTTTGGCACCTCGCATCGGGGTTTTACTTTAGTGATAAGGTAATAAAAATGGCTATATTGCTGGAACACCTTAAAACAAGGTAATCAGCAGGGAAGTTTTGTTTTCATAACACAACCCTTCAACGATCAAATGCCATGTTCCAGATTGGTTCTTGCCGTTTATTAATAGACGGGAACAGGAATCTAGGTAAACTCCCTAGCCGGAATAAGATATGATCTAAACCTGGAAGTGATTTCAGGTTTAATAAATTACGATGTCGACTCATTACATCCTCCCGCTGTAGTAGGTGGGAAGGGTTCGGCTGTTCGCCGATTAAAGTAGTACGCGAGTTGGGTTCAATACGACGTGAGTCAGTATAGTCCCTATCTTCTGTGGGGAAGAATAGTAAAATAGAGACATCTTCTCAGTACGAAAGGACTTGAAGGTACATACCTCTGGTGCATCTGTTCTTATGTAGATAATATTATCATTATCTATTGGATAGCAGAGTAGCTACGTATGGAAAGGATAAGATCTGAAAGCATCTTAAGATCGAAGCCCACTCTTGGATACTAACTAATGGTAAGAGGCATACTACCTCAATAGATTTATAATATAGGCTACATGTATAAGCATTGTAAAATGCAGTGATCAGCTATGCTGATCAAGAGCTAAGTAGTACTAAGTTACCATACGACTTGATAATACCATATTGTGCTTTCCCAGCTACGCTGGGAACTATGATGAAACGTCATCCCTAAATTTTATTGCAGGTGGGAAGCTGGCCTGGTTTGCTGCCATCTTTGGGAGATGGACTTTCTGCGTTCAAATCGCAGTCACCTGATTATACTACACATTCAATGTTTTTCCAAAACGGGTAGCATTTAGATCCTATATCTCAGTATGAAAATGAAACAATAGGTTGTTATAGCTCAACGGTAGAGCGAAAAGCTGTTAACTTTCTGATCCTGGTTCAATTCCAGGTAACGACTGTGATACTATGATGTTTGTTATTTACTGCCCTTTTTCATCAGTGATGATCCAAAAAAAGAATAACTAATAGTACGTCCTCTGATCATGTTCACGTGACTTAATACTTTTCTAATGACTGATCAGCAACTTTATGCCCTGTGATCATACTTTAGCGAATAGATACTCTAAACGCAAGGTAAAGCGATGAGCCTCCAGAAGTAAATCCACTTTTTAACTAGAACGGTATAGGTTCATCACACAGTTATGCATAAACGCTCATGGTTAATCCTACACCCCTTTCAACTCAAAGTAAGGGGTGTCTACGACTCTAATGGACTTATTTAACCTCTCCTTTTTCTCTAGGTGGAAATGTGCTTTTTTTAGTAGTCATCAGCTGTGCTGATGAAGTAAGAATGACATTTCATGATCAAGAGCACGGATGAAGTGGTGAGTCTCCAAAAGCAAATCATCACTTTCCTCGTGTTCCCAAGCATTGCTTGGGAAAGAACTAGCTGGGAACGGGTTATAAACCAGAGTAACTTTTATAATAAATGAACCAACTATTACTAGATATTCTAGCTTTTGGTGCTGTTCTATCAGGTATTTTAGTTATCACAGCTAAAAACCCTGTTATTTCAGTACTATTTTTAATCTCAGTCTTTATCAACGTTGCAGGTTACTTAGTATTACTAGGTGTGGCATACCTTGGACTGGCTTACCTTATTATTTACGTAGGTGCAATTGCAATCTTATTCTTATTCGTAATTATGATGCTTAACCTACGATTAGTAGAGCTTATTGATACTGGACAAGAGTATACACAGAACCTACCTCTAGGTGCTATCATTGCTGCATTATTTTTCTTTGAACTATTATCAATCTTGCCGCTTAGTCTATTTGAACAGTCAGGATTCTTCCTATCATCTGGATGAACACCTGCTTTCTTAGAAGAAGGATTAGGAATCTTTAACTTTATCAATTCAACTATTCTTGGTATTGACCCTACAGTAGCATCAACATCTAATGTTCATGTAGCATTCAATCCAATTGTAGCAGACAACACCTTTACAAGCTTCCTACAAATTGAAAGTATTGGACAAGGACTATATACATACGCCTCATTATGACTTATTGTTGCTAGTGTCATTTTTTTACTGGCCATGGTAGGACCAATCGTACTATGTATGAGTGATTCGTCTCCTGTACGATCAGATGCATAACTCATTCCCAAGCTAATCAGTGATCGGCTGTGCCGATCATAGGGAACATGATTGGTTCACCGATCAAGATAAAGATATACCAGTATAAATAACCCCCCCCATTAACTAAGATCCCATTTTTCATTAGAGATAATGACAATATAGAATGAGATCTTAACGTAAGCATAGCATAATTGAAACATATAAGTATCTTGATCTTGTATCCTTTTCTACCATAGCAAAGAGACGAGTCGACAGAATGGTTGTGTCCGGGGCCTGCAAAGCTTACGCTACTAGGGTTCGATTCCCTCTTGTCTCTATGTAGTTAAGTCCCCAATTAAACATCCTCTCTGATAAATGAAACAAAAGAGTATAGTTTAATGGTAAAATTGCTGCCTTCAAAGCAGCCTTTGTATGTTCGATTCATGCTGCTCTTGTTACTACTGAATTTTTGTTATGTACCGAATCAGTAACCCTAATGTTTATATGGTTGTCTTTGTTTTGCGATGATTCGTATTAACTGAACTTTACCTGCTATCTTACCTTTTATTGTTTCTCATAATGAGAAAAGAAACGTAAGAAGCCTATTTTTAATCAATATGTTACAAGCTGCTAAATACATCGGAGCAGGATTAGCTACTATCGGATTAGCCGGAGCTGGAGTGGGAATTGGATTAGTGTTCTCAGCACTAATGTCAGCTGTTTCACGAAACCCTGCTTTACGACCTCAACTATTCCAATACGCTATCCTAGGATTTGCTCTATCTGAAGCTACAGGGCTATTCGCCTTAATGATTGCCTTCTTAATCCTATACTCATAGTTACTTAATGATGATTGTTCCGAGTTATCAGCATAGCTGATAAAAGATCGGAATGATATTCAATCCAACTATAATTTAGAACCTAACACCCCCTTTTTACTGAATAATAACCCCGGTAATCCTACTTTATAAATTATAACAGACCGTTGACTATACAAAAGTTAATCGTAATAGCTACACCCCGTTACCTGAGGGATAGCAAAGAATCCCTATTGTTCCTATCTTTTCTCAGGTACTTAGTGATCGGCACTGCCGATCAAAGGGCGTCGAGGAGACCTCTCCGAGAGCATGAAAACTCGGAATGATCATTAATACAAATATGCTGAAATGGTAGACAGGCTACTCTTAGGAAGTAGTGGTATTCACCGTACGGGTTCAAGTCCCGTTATTTGTAACTTACCCTTGCGCACTACGTGACAGAGCCGTAAACGGTATAAAGCATTGCTAGCTCAATGGTAGAGCCCTACACTTCGGATGTGGTTACATTGGTTCGACCCCAGTGCGATGCTATTCTATGATCCTTTCTGATGACCTTTTTTAATTATATGGCCTTTTCCCAGCTCTACTGGGAAGCAAATACGAGTATAGTACAGCGGTTAGTATAACTACCTTCCAAGTAGTGGATATTGGTTCGATTCCAATTACTCGTATTATTTTAAGGATTTATTCTTCCTTTGGTTAAGCCTAAAAATACGTTTAGCCTCTTTATGGTTGTGATCGGCACCTTACAAACACGATCAAGGAGAGCGAAAAAAGAATGCTTTTAATTGGACTAACTTCATTATTAATGGCCATTGGACTATCTTCATCGGGGAGTGGATCCAACTCGCTTTATTCATCAACTATTACACCAACATTATTAACACGAATGACTTCTATTACATTGCTCTTTAGCGCCGCATTGTCTTTCAACGCACTATACGTACAAGCAATCGGATCAGGTTTAGGGCTATATAGTGGTTTATTCCATGTTACAAGCGTAACACAAGCATTAGAAGCGTTCTTATTTTTAGTAGGAGCGTTTGTTCTATTGCCATGAGCATCAGAAAACGTAAAGGGACAGGATAACACATCATCTGGGATGATGACTACGATGACTCCTTCTATTGCTGAATACCCATTAATTATTCTGTTTACTACTATCGGTGCATCATTCCTAATTTCAAGTTCTGACCTAGTTTCAATGTATTTATCAATCGAACTACAAAGTTTTGCTGTTTACATTCTAGCGGCAATTTACCGAAACTCAGAGTCAGCTACTTCAGCTGGTCTTAAATACTTCCTATTAGGTGCACTATCATCAGCACTTATTTTACTAGGATCAAGTATTATCTATGCATATACTGGATTAACTAGCTTTGAAAGTATCTATAGCCTTGCATCAGTTAATTTAACAGACCACGAAGGTGTAGTAATGGTTGGACATGAAAACATCTCACAAGGTATTGTACTAGGAGTACTTATCATTGGAGTAGGGTTCTTATTCAAAGTTGCAGCAGCACCGTTCCATAACTGAGCTCCGGATGTATATGACGGAGTGCCTACAATCGTAACAACATGATTAACAGTTATGCCCAAAATTTCTATTTTTGTATTCTTATTAGAACTACAAATTGGATCAGATACTGTTATCAGTGTAGCAGATAGTGTATCTACATTATTTGGTGCTGAAACAGGTTCAATGAACGTATGAAAAAATCTGTTATTAACAACTTCATTACTATCCTTAGTTGTTGGTACAGTAGTAGGACTAGCACAGTACCGACTAAAACGATTACTAGCATTCTCTACAATCTCACACGTAGGATTCCTATTATTAGCATTATCAGTGAATAGCGAAGAATCAATTTCAAGTTTCTTATTCTATTTAATGCAATACTCAATCACTAACTTAAATGCATTTTTTGTAGTACTAGCATTTGGATACGTTATCCATTCTTCAGCTTCAACACTGTCAGCTACAAGCAATGTGCAAAATAACAGTGATCTAACCTTTATTGCACAGCTTAAAGGACAATTCTATGCTAACCCTGTATTAGGACTAAGCCTAGCTATCTGTTTATTCTCAATGGCTGGTATTCCTCCATTAGTAGGATTTTTTGCTAAATATATGGTATTATACTCAGCTATTGAAAACGGTTACTACTTCCTAGCTCTGGTGGGAATTTTAGCCAGTGTAGTAAGTGCTGCATACTACTTACGAATTATCCGAGTCATTCACTTTGATACTACTCTGTCATCGGACAGTTCAGTCGTATCTGACGGTCAATCAACTGTACTAACAAGTACACACAGTTACATTATTGCAGTGCTAACCTTATTTATTACACTGTATATCTTATCTCCTTCATTATTCTTAAATAGCAGTAATCTACTTGCATTATCACTATTCACAGCATAATGACAGTTACAGTATTATTTATTTTTGTTCCAGTACTAGCAGTTATCTTGCTATTACTAAATGTACTATTAGCAGTGCATAAACCAGACACTGAAAAAGTGACTCCTTACGAGTGCGGATTCAATCCAATTTACGGACAAGTGCGAGCTCCATTCGCAATCCAATACTACCTAGTAGGTATCCTATTCTTAATCTTCGATCTTGAGATCGCTGTATTCTACCCTTTAGCAGTAACACTATATCAAGTAAGTACTTATGGGTTCTGAATCGGTATGATTTTCCTACTATTACTTACTGTGGGATTTGTATACGAGTTCGGAAAAGGTGCTTTATACTTTACAGATCACCGATCATCTATCTCACGAGCTGTAATTGAACGACCAGAATAAAATGGGTTTAAGTCTCTAATTTCACGCTTGTATTTACTAGTAATATACTCCCCCCCTTTGAACCATCAAAACCTCAGTCGGGTTATCATGTTCCCAAGCCTAGCTTGGGAAGTAGCTGATAACTGATTAATCATATAAGTATCTGAGATCAACGTTCACTATTAGCTTTTTAATAAGCTAATAAATCATCACATAGAGGCCAATCAATCAACACAACTATGCTTACATTACTATTAATTATCCCTATTTTAGGGGTATTAGCATTAAGTCCAATGCAGGAAAATACACCTGCGGATAACTCACGAATGAAACAAATTGCCTTGTTTGTTACACTATTCAACTTTATTGTATCACTGGTACTATGAGGTGAATTTGATAGCAACTCAAGCCAATACCAATTCACTACAGAATTCAACCAACTAAGCTTTGGTCATTTCCATATTGGGGTAGACGGGTTATCACTTTACTTTGTATTACTGACAACCTTTACTATGCCTATTTGTATCCTAGCTAGCTGAGAGAATGTTCAACATAACCTTAAATACTTCTTAATTGCGTTCCTACTACTAGAGTCACTGTTAATCGCAGTCTTTGTAGTATTGGATCTACTGTTATTCTATGTATTCTTTGAATCAGTCCTTATCCCATTATTCCTAATTGTAGGAATTTGAGGAGCTGTAAATCCATCTGGAATTAACGAATCACGAATCCGAGCCAGCTTCTTACTATTTATGTACACACTGTTTGGTTCACTATTTATGCTATTAGCCTTTTTAGTTATCATGTACAACGTAGGAACTTCTGATTTACAAATGATTTCATTGGCGGATATTAGCTTTGATAGCCAAAAAATCTTATGATTAGCCATTTTCCTAAGTTTTGCTATTAAAACTCCATTGATCCCCTTCCACATTTGATTACCACGGGCGCACGTAGAAGCACCATTAGCAGGATCTATTGTATTAGCAGGATTAATCCTTAAACTAGCCGTATATGGTTTCTTACGAATCCTTATCCCACTGTTACCAGAAGCTTCATCATACTTTAGCCCATTAGTACAAACAATTGCGGTAGTTACACTGGTATACAGTTCATTGACTACACTACGACAAACAGATTTCAAATGTCTAGTTGCCTACTCAAGTATCGCCCACATGAGTGTAGTAGTAGCTGGAGTATTTAGTAACACTATCCAAGGAATTGAAGGAGCAATTATGTTATCAATTGCCCATGGATTTGTTTCACCTGCCTTGTTTATGTTAGTAGGAGGGGTACTTTACGATCGATTCCACACTCGAGTTATCCGATACTACCGAGGTATGGCACTATATATGCCGATTTTTGCTACAATGTTTGTATTATTCACTATTGCTAATGCTGGTACACCTTTAACTGCAAATTGAATTGGTGAATTCCTATCACTAAACGGTACATTTATGCGAAGCCCTGTAGTAGGATTACTGATGAGTACAGGAATTGTATTATCTGCCGGATACTCATTCTGACTGTTCAACCGAATTTGTTTTGGAGCTTACAGTTCATACCTATCATATGCAAATGATGTTACACGACGAGAATACATGATTTTATTATCACTTCTTATTCCTACATTTGTCTTTGGTATCTACCCAAACATTATCTTAAACGATCTGCATTATAGTGTATCAACATTACTATATGTCTAAAGATCTGTAATAGATAAAAGCACCCCTCCCCCCTTTTAATTACTGTTTAAAAGTAACATTGTAAATAATTATAATAAAAATAACAATGTGTCTTAGTGCAATGGTCAGCACGATTGCCTCATGAGCAATAGATCTCTGTTCAAGTCAGGGGGACGCACTAATACTATTGCTTATATTTGTATTTATATTTGTATTTATATAAGTATAGATCAAATAATGTTAAACATCACTAACTTAACGGAAAAGTAGATTCTTTATAGGAATATTATGATGGTTCGATTCCACCGTGATGTCGCAATGCGTGTCTTACTCAAGTAGCGGGAGTGTTAAACATGACGTGAAAAATGGATTGAAATAGAATTGGAGAGCTTTGATGTCAAACGGGTCGTAATCCTGATTATATGTTGTGTATAATTAGGTGGTAAGGGAGCCCTTTGAGAATCTGCGTTGCAAATTTGTTCTGGTTTTACATTACCAACCACAGTTTAGTTAAGAGTTTACTAAAACACATCGTCTAGTTTCCTTTTGGTTAGGACGAGTGGGTAAAACCAGAGCAGTGGTACTCATTTTGAATCTAGTCCCAGCATCACCCTCAGCCTTAATTATAAGGCTATAATAATGAGTTGTGTTACCAGCGACGGTTGGTAGCGGAGAGCTCGAGGGTTCAAATAAGAAAACAGGAAGCTCTTAGTTGCTGCATAATCGCTTTAAAACTAACGCCCAGAGCGTATGTATATACCAGGGTTAACTTTTTCTGGCTTAGTTTAGTTAATTTGTAACCTATTGGCTATGTTAATAGTACAACACTCGGCCATAAGATGACTGGTAGAAGGATTAGAAGTATCTATAACTCTAGGAACTAGGGATCATATAAACCCTTTTTTCCTCTTCCAAAATACGAATAGAATAATCCCTTATATCGATTTGCTCGTACAACGGTCAGTACTTCACTCTTTCGCAGTGATAATATGGGTTCGATCCCCATGCAGATCAGAACAACACAACAAAATCAAGATCTAGCTATCCACAAGGTAGCAATATCTACCCCCGCCTGATTAGTACAACGGTTAGTACAGCTATCTTGTAAATAGCAAATCGAGGTTCGATTCCTTGATTAGGCACTTTTACCACCTATAATAGAAATAAAGCAAATCAACCCTAATACTTGCTTATCTTTAATTTACCTATTATCTACATGAGTGATCGACTAATTGGCAAGTCTCCACTTTTTGGGAGTGTATAATGCTTGTTCGAATCAAGCTCACTCAGTTTATTCTCTTGATCTGCACCTTCCCCTTGCGCACTACATGATCATGAGGTCTCCTTGACGCAAAAACATGGTCATTAGCGTTTATATCTACTTGCTAAACATTGAAAAATAAGGGTGTATAGCTCAATGGTAGAGCATGGAGCTTTTAACTCCCCGGTTGGAAGTTCGAATCTTCCTGCACCTAAGCATTAACTCTTGTTCCCCGTTCGGAATTAGCTGGGAAAGCATTATCATCGTAGATGATAACATGTGAACACTTATAGTGTCGACCCTGGCCTACACCGGAGAGCATAATGAATGAGGCTTACAGTTGAACAAGCAATCACCCCTATTTTTTCATACCGATCTACAACGGATTAACTGCCATAGGCGAAGTAACGCATTTGCTAAATGCCTGGATGATGAGTCCTTGTGAGTTCGAATCTCACTTAGTCCGTACACTACTACGGCTTAATATATAAGAAACGAGGTAATAAACCCTTATTTATCCTAAAACAAACAATACCATTCCCTTTTTAATTAACACACAGCGATAAGGAAACTTTGAGAATTAATATGAACATCAACGCAATTCGATGACTTTACTCAACTAACGCGAAAGACATTGGAACACTATACTTAATCTTTGCCATCTTCAGTGGTATGCTAGGTACAGCGTTCTCAGTGTTAATTCGAATGGAACTAACAGCACCGGGAGTACAAGTATTACACGGAAATCACCAATTATATAACGTAATTGTCACAGCCCACGCCTTCCTTATGATCTTCTTTATGGTTATGCCCGCGCTGATTGGAGGTTTTGGTAACTACCTAATGCCAGTATTAATTGGAGCACCTGACATGGCGTTCCCACGACTGAATAATATTTCTTTCTGATTGCTGCCTCCTTCACTAATCTTACTGTTAGCTAGTGCTTTCGTAGAACAAGGAGCTGGAACAGGATGAACAGTATATCCACCATTATCAAGTATCCAATCACACTCAGGAGGGTCTGTAGATTTAGCTATCTTCAGTCTTCACTTATCAGGAATTTCATCAATGTTAGGAGCAATGAACTTTATTACTACAATTTTAAACATGCGAAACCCTGGAATGACATTACACAAATTACCATTATTTGCTTGAGCCGTAATGGTTACAGCAATCTTACTATTACTATCATTACCAGTATTAGCAGGAGGTATTACAATGTTATTAACAGATCGAAACTTCAATACTTCATTCTACGACCCAGCAGGTGGAGGTGACCCAATTCTATACCAACACTTATTCTGATTCTTCGGACACCCAGAAGTATATATTCTGATTATCCCTGCTTTCGGAATTGTATCACACGTAGTTTCAACATTCTCAGGAAAAGCCGTATTTGGATACCTAGGAATGGTTTACGCTATGTTCTCAATTGGTATTTTAGGATTTATTGTATGAAGCCACCACATGTACACTGTAGGTCTTGATGTTGACACACGAGCTTACTTTACTGCAGCTACTATGATTATCGCGGTTCCAACAGGAATCAAAATCTTCTCATGACTAGCTACATGTTACGGAGGATCAGTACGATACACAACACCTATGATCTTTGCATTAGGATTTATTGCTTTATTCACTTTAGGAGGACTTACAGGAGTAGTATTAGCCAACGCTTCACTGGACGTTGCACTTCACGATACATATTACGTAGTGGCACACTTCCATTATGTATTATCAATGGGAGCAGTTTTCGGAATCTTAGCCGGATTCTACTACTGAGCACCAAAAATCGTAGGTAAAACATTCAATGAAATGCTAGGACGAGTACACTTTTGAGTATTCTTTATTGGAGTAAATGTTACTTTCTTCCCACAACATTTCTTAGGACTGGCCGGAATGCCACGACGAATCCCTGATTACCCTGATGCATACGCTGACTGAAACGCTATTAGTAGTTTCGGATCATTAATTTCAGTAGCATCATTATTTATCTTTGGATACGTAATTTACGATATGTTTGCAAATGGAAAACCTGTAACTGCTAACCCTTGAGCAATCCCAGCATTCTTTACATCAACACCAGAATTCTACAACGGAGCTCAAGCTTCTACAACACTAGAGTGAACATTAGATTCACCAACTCCTTTCCACAGCTACACAATGTTACCTGTACAATCTTAGTTAAATGAATCCTGTTCTGTGCTCAACTCGTTGAGCAGTGTATAGGCTTAATTAACACAAAGAATAAATTAGGTTAACTTTGAACTTAGGCATTAATTAGTTAATGCTAAGCTTGGAAATCGCCATTAGTTCTTAACAACCCCCTTTTTATTGCCGATGGGAACAGGCACAGTCAGCATTAAAACATGATGACCACAACTCGTCTTTTTTGTTATGTCTAAGCGTAGATACAAGTGCCATTTTCCCCGCTCTTTCCCAAGCTTAGCTTGGGAACATGGGATCGGGCAACAACTACGTATAAAGATAGCTCTTGTAATCGGGATTTAATTTTAGTTATCCTAAATTAAAAACTACGAGGAGCTTAAATATTCACCCAAATATGCCACAATTACTACCATTCTACTTTGTAAACCAACTTACATTCGCATTTTTAGTACTGCTAACTGTTATCTATGTATTCTCTAAATACATCTTACCTATGTTTACAGAGCTATTTTTAACACGAATGTACATTACAAAACTCTAATTAGTGGTGTGACTTGATTAACAACTTCCCAAGCTATTTCGGATCGACGATCGGAATGGGAAACATAATCACCACCCACTCTATTTTGCCGAGTGTATTGTTGAGCACTGGTAACTATGCTCAGTAAATCACCAGGCCCATAAACAATGTATGCGTCGATCAACTTATTATATATCACGCTAAGTAAGAAACTACAACTACTCATCAACATGTTAAACCAATTCATCATGGCATCATCACCATTAGAACAATTTGAAACAACAAACTTTGTTAGCTTTACTGCACCTATCCTAGGAGACTTTATCATCTCATTAACTAACGTAGGGTTCTACACATTATTAGTATTAGCTTTAGCTGTAGGATACCACGCATTATCAGCTAACCATGTTCCAAACGCATTAGGTACACGAATTGTACCAAGTAAATGAAGTTTATCATTAGAATCATCATACGCAACACTACACAGTATGGTTAAAGAACAAGTAGGAAGTGCTAACGAAATCTACGTTCCATTTATCTACTCTATCTTCTGATTCGTATTACTAGCTAACCTAGTAGGAAATGTACCATACTCATTCGCATTTACATCAAGTGTAATCGTAGCTATGGGACTAAGTGTAATGATTTTCTTAGGAGTAACTATCCTAGGATTAACACGACACGGTATCCACTTCTTTAGTTTCTTTGTACCTGCTGGAACACCTTTAGCTTTAGTACCATTACTATGTTTAATTGAATTAATTTCATACTTTGCTCGAGCCTTCAGTTTAGGAGTGCGATTATTTGCTAATATTGTAGCCGGTCACACATTACTAAAAATTCTAAGTGGATTCCTATACCCTGCTTTAACTAGCGGTATTTTAATGTTCTTTGTAACATTATTACCAATGGCTATCTTTATTGCTCTAGTTGGGCTAGAAATTGCAGTATCATTTATTCAAGCTTATGTATTCACAATTCTGACATGTAGCTACTTAAAAGATGCTATCGAATTACACTAGGTTTACCTTATGGTAAGGCTTTATACAAATAACCGTTTTCACACCCTCCCCCCTTTTTAATATGTAGATCAGCATAGCTGATCGGCCGGTTACCTGCAATGCAGGCGCATCTGCGATGCGTCCCAATGATGACTGGGTCATCATTTGGGATAACCTATAAGTATGTAATCTAAATATTAGTGTTTAACTATTGATTCATGCCCAACACTTTTGCATCCGTTTATACGTTCCTAAAACAGAGGCAAACAACCTGAAAAAGAAATTAGCTTAGTGGTAAAGCACCTATCTTACACGTAGGCTACCAGTGTTCGATTCACTGATTTCTTATGTCCATCTAAGAGGAGTCTTAAGCGTTTAATTTTTACTGTAAAGATCAGTAAACTTTTATCCTCCGGCAGGGCGCATTCATGCGTCCCCCTACGGGCGGAGGATAAACGGAAGTTCGAAATAAACCGGCACTTCAAATAAACCTATTGTTATCAATAAAGGCTTTACTTGGGAAAAAACATTGAATTTTTTCCTCAGTATTGATCTGAAATAAAACCAACAAAATAGTAAGGCTATAACCACTTTCAAATAATATGCTTAACTTATTCTCATTTTTAAGTCCTATCCATAACGATGCTTCATACCCATGACAAATCGGTTTCCAGGATGGAGCTACACCTAGCTTTGAAGGAATCGTAGAGTTACACGACTCTATTTTCTTCTACCTGATTGTAATCTCTATCTTAGTGTCCTGAATGTTAGGAGCAGTCCTAATTCACTTTAACAGTAACCGAGCTCAAATCGTTCACAAATACCACAACCACGGTACACTTATCGAACTAGTATGAACAATTACACCAGCATTACTACTTATCGCTATTGCATTCCCAAGTTTCAAACTACTTTACCTGATGGATGAAGTTATCTCACCATCAATGACTATTAAAGTAGCTGGACACCAATGATACTGATCATATGAATACTCTGATTTCATTAACGAAGACGGAGAGTCAATTGAATTCGATTCATACATGGTACCAGAATCAGACCTTGAACTAGGACAATTCCGATTATTAGATGTTGATAACCGAGTAGTAGTACCAGTAGATACTCACATCCGATTCATTGTAACAGGACAAGACGTAATCCACGATTTTGCTTGTCCATCACTAGGGTTGAAAATCGATGCAGTACCAGGTCGATTAAACCAAACTTCAGTGTTAATCCAACGAGAAGGAGTATACTACGGACAATGTTCAGAGATCTGCGGTGTATACCACGGATTTATGCCAATCGCTATTGAAGCAGTATCACTAGAAAAATACCTAAGTTGACTAGACAGCCAAGTATAGTTCTCTGTTCCGATCTACGATCGGAAGTTACTAAGCTTTAATCATTAATACCCCTCCCCCTTTCAGCTGAGCCTCGTTTTTAATCTTTAAAAGCAAAATCTCTATCTTTATCATCTTATTGTCATCAAAGATGATAAACGCAACATTCGCTATAGTCCACGCTATCTTGTTCTCTGTTATTATGGAATGAAAAACCACACCTCTTTAACAGTAAGAATATAACTATGTAACCCATGATTAGCAACCTCAAACATATTCTTACCTTGTAGTTGTTCCCAGCTATGCTGGGAATGATGTTTGAAGGTACTATTATTTTCCAGTCACCATATGCGACTATAAGGTTAGGGGTTGCCCGATATAGCTTTTAAACATCCCTATGTTATCTGTTTTATACAGTTTATTAGAAGTATTGATTGTATTAGTACCCATCTTATTAGCAGTAGCATTTATGACCATTATTGAACGAAAAGTACTAGCAAGTATGCAACGACGAGTAGGACCTAATAAAGTGGGTTACTACGGAGTTCTGCAACCGTTTAGTGATGCCTTAAAACTAGTGGTGAAAGAAACAGTAGTTCCACAACACTCAACTAAAAGTCTATTCTTTTTAGCACCAATGATTACATTAATCTTTGCTCTGTTAGGATGAGGAGTTATTCCTTTTGGTAGCGGGATCACATTAACCGATTTCTCACTAGGTATCCTGTATTCATTAGCTATCTCATCTATTGGAGTATATGGGGTATTATTTGCGGGATGATCTGCTAACTCTAAATATGCCTTTTTAGGATCATTACGAAGTACTGCTCAAATGATTAGTTACGAGCTAATCTTTAGCTCAGCTGTACTAGCAGTAATTCTATTAACAGGGACATTCAACTTTATTAAAATCATTGAAATGCAACAAAGTGTTTGATTTGTAGTGCCATTATTACCATTATTCATTATGTTCTTTATTTCAGCATTAGCGGAAACTAACCGAACACCGTTTGATCTACCTGAAGCAGAGTCGGAATTAGTTGCTGGTTTCTTTACTGAACACTCAGGAATGATTTTCGTATTCTTCTTTTTAGGTGAATACTGTAGTATTGTACTAATGTCAACCTTTACTGCCATTTTATTCTTAGGAGGATACATGGTACCAGAAGTCTTTGTTAACGATTCATTCATTAATCTACAAAGTATTGTACTGGGACTGAAAACATGTTTATTCTGTTTCCTATTTGTATGATTCCGAGCAACATTACCACGATTACGATATGATCAATTAATGCAGTTCTGTTGAACTGGAATGCTTCCAATGGTGATTGCCTTTATTATTTTAATTCCATCACTACTAGTTGCCTTTGACATTGCACCTTATTAATCTATAAAGTGACTTCCGTTTTACGATAACACCCCCCGTTTTTACTATATCAACCTGATCTAACTAGGTACAAATGGTATGCCATAAAGTATAAGTATAATGTCATGAATTAAGCAAGCAACCAAGTCTAAGCTGGTTGTGCCGATGTGCATTCCCAATCTAATCAGTGATCGGCTGTGCCGATCATAGGGAACGGGCAATAAAAGGGGAAATAATATAGTTGGTAGTATGACGCTGTTGCATAGCGTTCGCAAGAGTTCGACTCTCTTTTTCTCCATAGTTTACCTTATGGTTAGCCCAAAAATGAAACATTATATAAAAATGAAACATTATATAAAAATGAAACATTATATAAAAATGAAACATTATATAAAAATGAAACATTATATAAAAATGAAACATTATATAAAAATGAAAGCCTCGATAGCTCAAATGGTTAGAGTGTCGGTGTGAAGTACCGAAGGTCTGTGTTCGATCCATGGTCAAGGCAGCAATCATTTAATGTTAAGGGCGTCACTTTTTTAGGCTGGCATTAAGTTTTTTCATTGATGACTAGGAGAAAAGTCCTCATGATCAAGAAAACATAACAAAGTTTTAATTCATCTTGTTGTGTCGTGATTACATGATAAGTCACCTGAACAATATCCTAATGGTAAGGAGACTCGCTGTAAACGAGTTGGCATGCGCCGTTGGTAGTTCGATTCTATCTTGTTCAATTTTTGTTTAAATACGTAACCTGCGACTTGTTACCAGCATGGCAGGTAAGCTAGCTTAGCATGATGTGATAAGGTTTAGTTTTTTCATTGATGATTAGGAGAAACGAGCTTGAATACAGAGGACATGTGGCAGAGCGGTTTAATGCACCATACTTGAAATATGACGTACTTTGGTACCATGAGTTCGAATCTCATCCTGTCCGTTACTTATTTTGTGACTAATCCTAAAAAGGATTTATTCACAGTCTGAGTTATTACTAAGCAGTCCATAGGTAGTTTATTCCCCGGAATAAAACTCTCAGCCACCAGCTTATCAGCGCGCTCTTTGTGCCCAATTTTTAGATGAGGCAAGAAATGAGAGCATGATAAGCATCATCCGTGCTCCGTTCCGAAAGAGTTGAGCACCAAGGTTGATGTGATGATCTGCGATCATCATAAGGACGTAAACAGATCAAAACCAAAATGAACAACGTATCACGATCACAAGGCGTAGCAATCGCACAGAACGTGCGATATGCTAGCACCGGCGCTGTCGCTCCGCGAACAGCCTTCCAATTCCACCCGTACCACTTAGTGGATCCTTCACCATGACCTTTAATTACATCATTTGCTCTATTAACACTAACACTGTCTGCAGCAATGTACTTTAACGGTTATGCTAACGGTGGAACATTACTAACATTAGGATTCTTATCAGTGCTATTTGCTATGATCCTATGATTCCGAGATGTATCAGCAGAAGGTTCATTCTTAGGACACCACACATTTGCAGTACAAAAAGGATTAAACCTTGGAGTAGCATTATTCATTGTAAGTGAAGTATTCTTCTTTATCAGTATCTTCTGAGCATATTTCCACAGTGCACTATCACCTACTGTTGAACTTGGAGCACACTGACCACCTGCTGGAATCGACCCTCTTAACCCATTCGAAATCCCATTATTAAATACAATTATCCTATTATCATCAGGAGCAACTGTAACATATGCACACCACTCATTAATCCAAGGTAACCGAAAAGGAACACTATTAGGTATTATCCTAACTGTTGTGCTTGCATTAATCTTTACAGGATTACAAGGGCTAGAATACTACGAAGCACCATTTACAATTTCAGATGGAGCGTACGGAAGTACATTCTTCTTTGCAACTGGATTCCACGGGTTACACGTAATCATTGGAACTTTATTCATTGCAGTAGCATTTTTCCGAATCTTATCATACCACTTAACTGATCACCACCACTTAGGATTTGAATCTTCAATTCTATACTGACACTTTGTTGACGTAGTATGATTATTCCTATATGTATCAATCTACTGATGAGGAGCCTAATTTCGTATTTCAGTTCAACTTATTATTGAGTTAATGAGCTCTTTGAAATACGACATCATCCCTTAACTACCCCCCCC
>Ga0181471_100050_pt1 | contig 27699 bp, 33 predicted proteins | sample InSIn5gowninarea_FD_119083 | JGI IMG/M metagenome (GOLD analysis project Ga0181471, IMG submission 119083) | Clean room microbial communities from NASA Spacecraft Assembly Facility at Jet Propulsion Laboratory, Pasadena, California, USA -... ...
CATGGTGACGGACTGCACGTCGATACCACGAGCAAGGACGTTGGTGGTGATGAGCACCTTGGCCTCTCCGGAGCGGAACTGGTCGATAACGCGATCACGGTCAGCACCTTCGAGTGCACCACTCAATTGTGCGACCTTGTGGCCTTCAGCGACCATGCGCTGCTCGAGCTCCTCAGCCGTCCTTCGGGTCCTGACGAAAATGATGGAAGATGCTTGTGTCATCAGACCATAGAACTTGAGCAATGTGGCGTACTTGTCGTTATCCTTGTCAATATCGATGTAAAGTTGCTTGATACCCTCAATGGTCAACTCTTCGTGAGCTAGAGTAAGCGTGTTCGCGTTCGGTGCGAAGCGCTTAGCGAAACCGATGACATTGGGCGGGAAGGTGGCGGAGAAGAGGACTGTCTGAATGTCCTTGTTCAGAAGTGATTTGACACGAGTACATTGCTCGCCCATGCCCTGCTGGTCCAGCATGTTGTCGGCCTCGTCCAAGACCAAAATCTTAATGCTCTCTTTGTTGATGAGACGCCGCCTCAGCATATCTTGAACAGTGCCGGGAGTGCCAACGAGAATTTGGGCGTCGAATTGTTGTCCCCTTCGTGAGGGGTCGGGAATAGCAGCCATAGTCGTGAGGCCTTCCATAAATTGACCCATGTGCGTGATGACTCCGAGAATTTGGCGAGCGAGTTCTCGACTAGGCGCGAGCGCCAACGCTTGTGGCCGAGGGTTGGACAAGTCGACACGGGAGAGGATGTTCAGTGAGAAGGCGGCGGTCTTGCCAGTTCCCGACTGCGATTGGGCGATCATGTTGGTAGGCGGCTCCATCAGGAGCAGAGGCAAAGCTTTCTCCTGAACTTTGGAAGGCTTGCTGAAGTTCATGTTGCGAATGCCCTTCAGAAGTTCCTGGGAGCTGTTGTTGTTAGCTCGGCCGGTTTGTGAGAGCGTGTGCCTTACAGATTTAGCTCCTCGAACGACTTGACAGAGTACAGCGGGTTGTTAGGGTCTGCCTGCAAGTCGGCAAGCTTGACCTCAACCTTGAACTCGGGTTCAGCCAAGGCAGAGCCATTTCCTGGTGGACCGCTGCCGTCGGCCTGAGCTTGTTCGAGTGAGCTCTCTTGGGGTTCTTGGGCTTCTTGCGCAGGAGCCGCCTCGACGGGCTCTTGCTTGATGGGCGTCTCCTCAGTTGTCGACATGGTAGGCGATTGCGGGTCGCGTTGCAGGCGGTGAAGTTGGGGAAGCTGCAACCTTGGAGACAGTCGCGGTGGTTTGCTGAGTAGAGCGGCTTGCTGTGAATACAAAGGTGAGGCTCGCTCGAAATGGAATGGTGTCGTGTGGGGTGAGGTGATAGCTGTATTGTTGCAGTTACCAAGAACGCGTTGGAAATTGTGAGAGCTCCAGATGTCGACTTTGGCGGGGCTGAGGCGCTAGTCGGGTTTAGTGCGCGAGCCGCATGAACAGGCCCCGAGCATGTGTGCAGGCGCGACCGAGTGAAAGCGCTCCATAGCCCTGTTCCTGCATGCCATTGTAGTCGTCTGGCACGACTATTCACAACACCACATAATAGAACAAGAGCAGAAGAATCCCAGGATCCGACGTCACCGGCCCAAGATCCCGGCCTTCCCTCCTCGGCACGCACCGCCTCGTTACCATTCCTCCTGCCCCACTAATTGGGCAGCCGGTAACCAAGACACCTGGTATACTCCGCGTAACCCTTCCCGCCCTCGCCCTCGCCCCAGCAGTCCTCCCCCCTCTATGTCTGGGGTCCTAGTCCCCTCTCTCCAAGTGCTCGACCCATATATATCTTAGGAATCATGGAGGTCGACATTGCGCCCCAGTTCGGCGCTGAACTAAAGGTATGCGGAGTTGGAGCGGCACCACCGAGCATGCGCTGACGGATAATCACAGGATGGCTTCAAGACAGTCAACGCTTGGGTACGTCATACACGTTTCCTATGGGTTTCCGAGTGACCCTTGTATAGGCGCTGTTGGCTATGTCTGTTGCGCTTCATGTTACTGATGCACGCGATTGCAGGTTTCCGGTGGCATCTCCTGGCTCGACGACATCCAAGCATTCTACCGCGAACGAAGCGCGATAGAGAAGGAATACTCGGCAAAACTCAGCGCGCTCGCGAAGAAATACTATGAAAAGAAGGCGAAGAAGCAGAGCAGTCTGAGCGTTGGTGACACGCCTACCGTTACTCCAGGCTCGCTCGAGAGGTACGACTCCTGTCGCATGACTTTGGGCCTCCCTGACACGTCCTTGTAGCGCTTCCATGACCACATGGGGTGTCCAATTGAGCACCCTCGAATCGCGCGCCGCCGAACACGAACAATTCGCTGGCGCTCTCATCACCCAGCTTGCTGATCCCTTGAAGGTCCTTGGTACACGGACCGAAGAGTTGCGCAAGTTGCACGGAGACTATGCTGCCAAGCTGGAGAAGGAGCGCGACAACCAATATGGTGAGTTGCGCAAACAAAAGGGTAAATACGATAGCGTTTGCCAGGAGGTTGAGAGCCGGCGCAAAAAGGTTGATGGCGCATTTGACCACGGCAAAGCCAAGGCACGTAATGCTTTCGAACAGCAACAGATCGAGATGCGTAACGTCAAGAACACCTATCTCATCAGTATCAACGTGACCAACAAGCAAAAGGAGATGTACTACCACGAGTACGTGCCTGAGCTGCTCGATAGCCTCCAGGATCTTTCGGAGACGCGAGTCAACAAGCTAAATACTATATGGTCACTCGCTGCACAGATCGAAACCCAGACACTCACGCGAAGCACCGAGTACCTGAAGCACCTCTCCGGCGAGATTCCGCGCAACAACCCTCTGCTCGACTCGATGATGTTCCTACGGCACAACGCTGGTTCGTTCCAAGAGCCTGGCGACTTTCAATTCGAGCCCAGCCCGGTTTGGCTAGACGATAATAGTATCGCCGTCGACGAGCCTGCAACGATCTTCCTGCGCAACGTTCTCACCAAATCAAAGACATCCTTGGGAGAATATAAACGAGAACTCGATAAGAAGCGCAAAGAAGTTGAGAATGCCAAGGCGGTACGGCAGAAGATAAGGGATGGCAAGGACAAAAGAGACGAGGTGGATATTGTTCGCGCTGTTTTTGCTATACAGGAACAGATGCATGAGGTGGAACGTCAGAAGGTGAATGCGGAAGTGGAAGTCTCAACAATCACCTCAGTCGTCGGTGACTTGAGTATCGGCGCAAGGAACCACAACTTCAAGTCGCAGACGTTCAAGATACCTACAAACTGTGATCTATGTGGAGATCGGATATGGGGTCTATCAGCAAAAGGATATGACTGTCAAGATTGCGGCTATACGTGTCATAGCAAGTGCGAGATGAAGGTACCTGCCGACTGTCCTGGTGAACAATCCAAGGTAGAAAAGAAGAAATTGAAGGAAGAGCGGCAAAAGGCTGCACACACGGTGACAGCAACAAACGGCACTGCGACGAGCTCTAATGCGGACATGCCGCGACTGGGAAGAAGCGACACGGTGAACTCCATGAACACCCTCAGCTCCGGCTATTCAGCGACTGCGCATCGGTCCATATCCGGAGGTATATCGCCCACTGTCGAGGAGACTCCTCCACCACCAGAGAAGAAGGCGCCCATAGTGCCGGGTGCTAGGAAGAACCGATTGGTTGCACCACCACCTACACAATATGTCAAAAACGACGAGGACGTTCCTCCACCCCCACCCAAGTCTGCAGAAGCCAGGGGTAGAATGCTGTACGCTTATCAAGAGAATGGGGAGGGCGAACTGACTGTCGCGGATGGCACGGATGTTGCCATTCTAGAACCTGATGGTATGTCATTAGATGTCTCCCACGTCCTAGGGGTTATCAACCGATTCACTAACACATTGCCACAGACGGTTCCGGATGGATGAAAGTTCGTGCTGGCGTCAAAGAAGGTCTTGTCCCAGCAGCGTATGTTGAGATGACGGTGGCAACGCCACCCACCACGGCCTCTACATTCTCTTCAACAAGGCCGGACTCGACGTACTCTGCATCGTCAGCATCAACCACTAACTTCACTGCGGCTGCCGCTCCCGGTAAGAAGAAGGGTCCCGCCGTTGCTCCAAAGCGTGGCGCAAAGAAGCTGAAGTACGTGGAAGCCTTGTATGACTACACAGCGCAAAGCGACGTAGAACATTCCATGTCAGAAGGAGATCGTTTTGTTCTTATCAACATGGAGGCTGGCGACGGCTGGGCAGACGTTGAGAAGGATGGCATAGTACGTAGTGTACCAGCCAACTATATTCAGCAAGTCTAGGTCACTTGTCTGGCAGCAGTTCGAGAGATGAGCTTCTTCTGATTGGATAATTCATTGTACTCACGGCGCAGTTGATGCTGGAAAGGAGCCGTTTGCATGGAGAGGTATCGCCAGAGTCTGTACATACCTGAAGCAACCATTCTTACCAAAGTCTTTGCCGTAGGTCCATGAAACACATGTCGATAACGGTGTCGCAGTCACGAAACATGGCTGGTCATGTTGTGGCACCCATTAGCTCTGCGTGCTAAAGAGCATGTGGGGCTCCAATGATGAGCGCGCAACTATCTCATCTCGTCACATCGCTTCCTCCAACATTCCTTCATCAACACCATCACATATCGTCGCATCGCAATCGTGTATTACCGCAGGCCTCATGATCGTATTGTACCTGATACAGACTGCTGCGCCTGCGCCCGTCACACTCGACAACAGGGCTGCATGGAGCACGAGCTCCGGGTAATTCGCGCGCTACAACGTCGCTTCCACGATGGATGCTGTGTGGCCGTATGAATCCCAAGTACTGACGTTCGTGAAAGAAGGCAGGGACTGTTACGCATGCTGCCGCGCAGACATCACTACTCATCGAGTTGAATCCAAGCCAACGCGCTACTTCACGAGGTCAGTCATTATTCGCCCAGGTTACGCGAAATATCGTGAGTGTACATACATTCTGCATACCCCAAGAATCAATACGACAGTAACATCGGGGAATTAGTACTACACTAGAAGGCGTCGAAAAAAGCCGTCGAATACCCATAGCAGGGCAAGCGCTGTAGTCAAGAACTTGCTGAAGCTGTCCCTGATACGCTAGAAACGTCATTTAGAAATTTCTTGGCCTTCACGCGTTTCTAGCTTTCTCTCTACACGGTAAATCTACTCGTGGAATATGAACGCAAATAGCTATTTGCGGTCTAGCAAAAATTTGACATTGCACGACACGTCGGTAGGAAGAACCGGTTCATGCGTGAACCGAAGCCATGTTCGGATCGAGACATTCTTAGGAACTCAGTGTCCCCTAGTCGATCGATGCCATGCTGTTATGGACGAAACGTTCTTCGTGTATGGTTTCAAGGTTATTTACCTCTGTAGGTCGACCAAGGAGGTGCACTGTCGTCCCCCTCGTACACGTACGTACGTGATACAGGCTGATATTCTACTTGGAGAGCACCTCCCTAGGTAGGTACCTATGCCACGCAGTTGTGCCACTAGCCAGAACGGCAGTATCAGTGAGCCGTCCCTGAAATTGGTAATCTCTCGCTGATTGTTACTTTCCCTCTTCATGCCATTGAATTGATTGTCGTCTCCATGTTCACTCCTTTCACGTCGTGTCTCATTCAAGATATCCCTAGGTTGTGTATGCACTCTTTCTGGTCATACCCAATGCTCCTTCCACTTCGAGTGACCGGCATTCGCCCATTCTTTTAACACTCTAGAACCCAGCAGGCGCATACCCATCTCATCGCTCCTGCGCAAACGAAGCAGCCACGCTAGCGAGTCCCCGTCTTGGCGTCACAGTACAAACAACCCTCACCTCACTCTCGCTTTTGTGCCCTCGTACTATCTTCGTGGACTTTCCGTAGGCTAAACTTGACCCATCCGCCTTCACGCTTCACCGGTCATTCTTTCGTGCCTCCGCCCGGAGTTGTATCTCCATTTCACTCATTAGACACTGCCAGTATACTACTCCAACACTCTCTTGTGCACTCCACCGCGCAGCGAACACCAGAAAGAACCAAACAAGCATCTCGATATTCAAGCATCTGTCAAAAGCGTTCAGCAAGTACTTATTTGTACGGAAATAACAAGTCAGTCGCTCTTCCACCTTGCTCTCTGCTACGCTGACTGTGATGGGACAAGTTGTCAGTGACATCCAGAAAAAGTGTCTTACAAAAGCCTATCATGAAGATCCAGTATATAGTTACTGCTACTGCGCTTGTTGCAGTCACCGCGGCTAAGCCGCACCACTTGCACCGTCGCGTCCACGCCCATGGTCCGGCCAAGCGTGGCACTATCTTCGTACCTGCGGCAGTGGAGACAGAGATCGTGTACTGGCTCGATGATCACGAGATATCAGAGGAAGAAGTCAACCAGGGTATCACCAACGGCACTTTGGTGTGGGGAAACGATGGTGTTTTGTCGACATCAACTAGTAGTCCTGTCGCATTGCCTACTCCGCCTCCAGCCTCCAATCATGAGATTCAGGTTCCCAAGCCAACACCAGGACCTACTTCCGAGAAGCCTGTGGACGAGCTCAAGCCTGTCGCACCCGAACCTCAGAAGCCTGCACCACCAGAGACGCCACCCATCAACCCTGCACCGAGCCCTTCCCAGGATACGCCGCCTGTACAGCAGTCGGGCGCTTCGTCGAGGCCCTGGGCAGACATGGTCGATAAGGATGGTTACTGTGCGGAGTGCGACAGGAAATTCCCGGACGGCACGATCCTTTGTACAGAGTTCCCTTACGGCTATGGCGCTTTACCTACAGCTCAAGAAGGCTTGGGAGGCTGGTCGGGTATCCAAGATCCCCAATATGCCGGAGCAGATGGCTTCGATGACATTACTACCGTCCCAAAGGGGTCGTGTTCAGACGGCACTTGCTGCACGACTGGTAGTTTCTGTTCCTATGGTTGCCCTAACCCCTACCTCAAAGCTTCATTCCCCTCTATCCAAGGCAGAACAGGTCAGAGCGTCGGTGGCTTGTATTGCAACAAAGACGGGTTTCTGGAGATGGCCGACGGCAAAATCGCAGACACGCTATGCGTGCAAGGATCACAGCATATGGGCGTGAAGGTGCAAAACAAGCTGTCAAAATCCGTCTCTTTCTGCCGCACAGATTATCCAGGTATGACATCTGCTCACAAACCCTAGATAATCACTCACGTACAGTAGGCACTGAGTCCATGACTTTCCCAGTCACTGTCGGCCCTGGAGAGACTGGCTTCCTAGCCAACCCTGATCAGCAGAAATACTTTTTCTGGCAAGGTAAGAAAACATCGGCTCAGTACTACGTCAATAAACAGGGTGTACCAGAAAGTGAGGCTTGCACTTGGGGTACACCGATGGGGGGTAAGGGTAACTGGGCACCCGCAGTCTTCGGAACATCCTTCGACGATGGTCCAGCGAACGAGGGCTTCTCCAGCATAAAGCAGAACGAACTATGCAAGCAAGAGCGACTCGGTTACGATATCACTTTCGTTGGTGATGGTGTTGTCTCTCCTTGCAGGTACAAGAGCGCGACAAACCAGTGGTGTGAAGGCGACACCTGTTGGGAAGACCCGGATCGGGGCTGCACTGTATGCCCTACTATAGTGTGATCTGAGAAGAAAAAGTGCTAATAAGAACAGGCCGGGATTAAACATGGCGATCTCATGGTTGTACTATCGGACGGGTAGTATACCCGCCCCCCATCTAGCGTTACGTTCATGTACCTCACTGTCGACTCGCTTTTCATGTTGTGGTCGTACTAGATCTCTGGCTCTTATGACATTGTTTGCAATATCTACCACTCCCACGTCAGCCTATCCCAGCAGGCTCATGTATCACTGGTCAATTATTTCACAATGTCGAAGGCCCGGCGGACTGCGGTAACGATCTCGACGGAACTTTTGGAGGAGGTTTCGGATTTCTTGAAACGAATTACCAAATAGCTTTCTTCGGATATGCAGATAGTTTTCTCTTCTGTTAGCAATGTTACCGAGATCTCTACGAGTATCGTTCTTTGAACGGGTTGGTGATGGATCATCTTTTCGTATTCAATTCCCGGAAGAGCCCTTCTCCTCGTACAGTTTCACTTCAACTCGTGGATAGGAATCGTACAGCATGACATCTCGCAATCATTGAGTGAGAACAACAATACAAAGAAAAATCCCATTAAGCTTATGAGCAGCATGAAGACCAAATCTCACTTCACTATGCTATCCGCCCGATGCGGGGGTATCGTACGAATACACCGACGGAAAAACTCATACAGTTCATACACTAACTTCCTTATATGCCAGAAAACTCTCTCTTACCACGCTGAAACAGGCCCCTACCCTCCCATGCCCATACAAAAGTATCTAGCCCATAGTCGCGCTGTGGGTGACGCTGAACATATACAAAATGAAGAAGATAGAAGATGCAGCATATGACGAAGTGAACACTGCCTTATTGTTGTGGTCACACAACGAGTTGTGCCGGCGGAGTTGTCATGGTAAAAGGTTGAACGCCTGTCGCCTGTATCGCTTCTTGAAGTGTACAAGGTGGGCATAATTCTAGTGTATATCCCCGTAAGCTTCGCGCAATCGCGCTTCGCTTTAGTGTGAGGCAAAATGATCGTCGTTGACCAAGGCAAGAATAAACGGTTTAGTGGCTAAGTGTCTCAGCTCGAATCTGGATTGAAGTTGAGAAAATCCGTTGGGTCGTTCATGTTGAGCGCGAGGCTTGTGTCGAAACTGAGGAACGGATCATGTTCCGCTGCTGTTCCAGTGTCATCGAGAGATTCACCGGTGTGACCGCCATGTGTAAGACAACCAACACATGCGCAGCCATCGCCACATTGGCAAGTACCAGACGCGTCTGAGCAGCTTGGCAAGGTCATTTCGTTCCAGAAGTAGGATGATGGCGATAGCGTCACTGTATCTTCATCTTTGGTATCGCTGGGACTACTGGCTGCGGGTGAATCCATGGAGTCACTTGGTTTCCGCATTTTTGTATCACCTGGCGCCGGCATGGGAGGTGTGTTGTAACTAAGGCTGCTCGAAGTCGAGAATTGGGCCTGCTGTGGTTGGCTTGGTGAAGGAGTTAGTTGTTGTGGCCAGTTCCCGGGCAATGCCATTGGTACCTGCACCATATTTGGCATATCCATGCTTTGTTGAAAGCTCATTTGCGTTGGTGTGGGTGTTGTTAAGCCTTGCTGCATTGCGTTGAAACTCATGTTGGCTTCCGCTCCGTATCCGGGTTGATGTGGGTATGTAGGCATGTCGTAGAGAGGTGGCGCCATGCCTCCGAACCCGCCGTTGTATTGAAAATGGGCCATGATCCGGACATACTCCATCATCGTAGCGTTATTGGGATGGGCTGCGCATCCAAAGCAGCTACATGACTCTCCACAGTGACAATTGTGTTCAGGGACGTGTTGCCCGATTTGGGGACTGGCGACAGACGGAGACATCGAATTGTTCGTGACTGGGCTCATAGACACAGAGTTCTGCCGATGGTAGGCTGCAGCCGCGTGATTGTAGATTGGAGTGCCAAGGCCGAAAGGGTTCGACGCAGCTGATGGTGTTTGTGGATGAAAGTTTTGGTACTGTGGAACCACTGCTTGGGCGGGAAACTGGAACTGGTGTCCCACGTGTTGATAACCGTGTGATTGGCTGTTGACAGGCGCATCTTCTTGTTTGCGTGATGAGCAACAAGACTTCTTTTGAACTGGCGGCTCTACAACTGGCTTTGGCTTGCTGCCACAGCACCCTCCTTCTTGGACCGGCGACAGGACAGGCTTTGGCTTGCAACAACTTGAGACGGGCTCATTCTGTGCAGGAAGAAGACGTGGCGTTGAGCTCGCACTTGACGGAAGTGATGCTCCATTACTATTGCTTGTTTCGGAGGGTGTGTACGTGACGGATGAGGTTTCGGTTTTGGCGTCGAAGCCAGCCTGGATAGCCTTCTCGAGGTTGTAAGGGGTGGGCGCAGCCGATTTACGCCTACTCTTCGTAATCCGACTGTTTCCTGCAACGGTAGCTGTGGGCGGAGCTCGTTCTGACGGACAAGCACATTCTGACGTTTTGGGAATCGTGTAGTTGATAACAACACGCTCGCAACTGCAGGATCCAGTAGGATGTGGACAGCTACTCAACGGCCGACCAGGCTTCCGGACCTCAACCAGCACTCGATCTCGGTGATCGCATTTCGACGAGCGATGACCGCGAATGCACGGACCGCTAATCAATGTCAGTCAAAGTATATGGCGAATAGACACCCTGGACAGTGCAATGCAAGTCGCAGTCGCTAAAGAATTTTCCGGATAGGTGCAGTTTGCGCGCAACAAATAGTAGAGAGGATATAGTAAAATAAGACAGAATGAGGGGTGGAACAAACAGATGAGAGAACCTACCAGGCGACCTTCTTGCGCTCTCCGTTGACTTCGGCCCACATGATGCGGGGCTATTATGAGGTCGCAATAACTTGCTCAATCTACGGCATGTAACCACCAAGTGCGCCGTGTATCGGGGACGAAGTAAGACTGCTGGTGAGAAAGAGCTTATGTCCAAGCTTACTGTACACCGCGCACGTGAAAGTATTGCAGAGGGGTACAGTGGCGTGCAGCGCAGAAAATGGAGTGGCAAGGTCCTGGGCTAGACGTATGACCCTCGCCGCATGGGAAAGTAGCCTACAGGTTCGGGAGTGGTCCGATGTGGGTGTCCAAAAGAGAAGGTAGACTCGGCCCTCGGCTTGGCCTAAGTGAGCTGTGAAGGGTCCAGCTCCAGGTGGGTGGAGCGTTGATAACCCTGAGATTTGGCGCCGGCTTCCCGCAGTGTCGGTGATAATACTGTATCAGCACAGGCGTTGATTGATGCAATAGCGATCCTGAGCTCGGAACGGATGAAGGGTGGATCGAATGTCCGGGGGGACGTCGGACATGCACACGGTTAAAGTGGCGGGGTCTACAATCGAGAGCCAGCGGAATCAGGCGCTGGTTTCACTGGATTATCACCCAGAATACGGTCTGGAGAATTGATGACTTGACAGGGCTCAGCGGTTGGTGGGACGTGCAAATATCCAGTTCAACACCGCGGGAAAACGCAGCTGTCACACCTCCCCACTAGACTGATGAATGACTCGGGACTTAAGGCGTCAAAGGCGTGGGATCTGCTGGTCGGCGCTCGAAGGTTTGTCGTGAACTGAATGGATGCGACGTTTGGCGGAGGGTTGGATTAGGCTTAGTCCCTTAGCGTTGAGCAAGTTTCTTACTAAGCGGGTTTAGTCGCTTCGAAACGGCACAAGTAGAAAGGTGACAATTGAGAAATAGACAGCAAGGATTGTGTCCTCAATAGGAGGGATAAGTGAAGGAGGTGTCGCGATATAAGAGGTATGCGCGATGTGAACAAAGCGAGCGCGATCCACGAAGAGCAGCACCTGCGCCCGCGTGTTTTTGTGGTCAGAAGAACCGTGGAAACGACGCTGCGGCCGCCGGGTATATCATTGGGGCGTGGGGAATCTTGCGCCGGCTGGACCCTGCTTGGCTTGGGCTCGCTTCAGGCATGTGAGTACCGCGATAATTCAGTCAGTGTGGGCGCGATTGGTAGGCCGGGTATCATTGAATTACTTCGCTCTGAAGCCACCTGAGGCACTCCCACGCCATAGGGCTGGTGCAACGCCCACTGCTACAGCCCAACAAGGGAGCTGTAGACCCTGCTATAGTCACAGGGTACTGTTTGGCCAGCCCTCTGACTTCGTTGATGACGACGATCCGCTGTTTCGAAGATGGAGTTTATCTGGAACGCGACTTGGACAGGCATAGCGGTGGCTGGTTAACCGGGCACGTGCCATCCGTGGTGGCTCCGCTCTTTGAAACACCCAAAATACAGTCTTCGCCAAGGCTATAACTTCACCACAACTTGCCTTCCGCCATGTCGTCAGAGGCCGGTGAAGAGGGCTTGGACCTGTTCCAAGAGCCTGCTGATTTCTATGAACCGGAAAAGCAGGCAACCTTCGCGTCTCATCAGTTGCTTTCCGGCAAGGAGTTCACTGTTCGATTGGTCGGTCATAATCCTTTGTGGGTAAGTTATGCACTTGACTACCGACATGCCGAAACACAGTATGGAACTTTCTGACGTCTTATGCGTTGGTTTCCAACCTTCTGGAACTTTTATAGAAGGACCGTAGAAGCGATTCGGCACTCATCTGACTTCTGACGGTCATGCACTATCTCAGCACACTCACTGACGTATTCAGGGTCATTTCCTATGGAATGCGGGGCGAACCATATCCGATTACCTGGAAGAGCATGCAGGTAAACTCGTAAAAGATCGAACGATACTTGAGCTTGGCGCTGGAGCGGGACTTCCAAGCCTTGTCTGTGCTCTCAACGGTGCCGCTCAAACGGTCGTCACAGACTATCCTGATGCCGAGTTGGTCGAGAATTTACAGTACAATGTTGACCACTGTGAACTGTTGTCTAAGCCTCCCAAAATAGTGGCGGAGGTTTGTGACTGTGCTCAACATTGGCGGACGTCACTAATATGCGCACAGGGATATCTCTGGGGTGCACCTACCGATGACTTGATGAAGTATCTGCCTGATAGTTCGGGCTTCGATGTTCTCGTTCTTGCCGACCTTCTGTTCAACCACTCGGAGCATGCCAAACTCATCAAGACTGTGCAGCTGACTCTCAAGAAGTCACCGACATCCCGAGCATACGTCTTCTTTACACCATATCGCCCATGGTTGTACGAGAAGGACATGGCTTTCTTCGACCTAGCTAGAGAATCGGGATTCACCGTCACTAAGACGTTCGAAAAGGTCATGGAGAAGGTTATGTTCGAGGAAGATCCAGGGGTGAGGCTCTCGTAATGATGTATCTGGATGCGTCACTGACCGAACCTAGGATGAACTTCTTCGCCGGACTGTCTTCGGCTACGAGCTGACCTGGGATGCTTAATACCTGATTCTCTCAGCAACAGCAAGCAGGTCGAGATAACATTCATATAACTGAGTACACTCTATAGTACCACCCGCCACGAGCGGATAGAAGTTTTCCAGTCAGTAGAATCTTCTACACAATCGCGCTATCTCGATTTGAGACCAGATCAAGCTTTCGGCAGCTACGCAAGTGGATGTTGTCTCGTTGCGCTTCAGATGAAAACCTTCACTAAACGCATGGACATGAGTCCTTGCAATACAGTCGGTGCATTCCGCAATCATCTTGCGGTTGATCCCGATTTTGCTCCGTCGTTGGCACCTTCCACCATAAGTGGCGATTTACAAACATAGCATTTGTCCAGCGTTCATGTGTGCGCAATAGACAATGGATCGCGAGATACAACACTTTTTGTACCAGAATCCCAACAAGATACTGATACAATATGTCACCCCTAGCTTCACAATTCCAAACAGGATGTTGGAAATCGGCAACAGGAACGCCAAGCGAGCTGCCGCCATATACCAGCAACGCAAGCGCATTCTCTACGAACCAGTGAACGCTTCGCGAGTAAAGCGCTTCCGGCGGGCCACTAAGATCATTGGCCGCTCTATTTCCGAGAAAGCCAAGGGTTCTTATATGCTAGCGAAGCTACCTTCCTTGCTTACAAGGGTGTAAGCTGCCTTTGTGTACGAAGTTCTTTTTGTCACACTTGGGGTATCCCGTGAGATATGCGTGGGATATCTATTGTTCCCTGCCTGTGGCCTCTATATTCTGCCATCTCGTTCCGAGGAGTCTTCTCTCTACAGAATATTGTGTACATACTCCGTTACAGCGTCCGTGTTCTATCACATGTCGTACGGTCTATGATGATGTTCTGTTTCATAACGAGTATTATGCTCGCCCTCTTCGCCATTGACTCCTTCTATGTAATAAGCGACCATATTCTCATACAGTGTCCCAAACACCGGCACGTGGTTTGATGTAGCCTCAGGGGGGTTACTTCTAGTATAGATCATCATCTACATTTCGACGGTCTAGCCTCACCGTGATTCTCAGGCCCCTCAAGTTAGATAATCTTATTGAAATGTCCACACTTGAGTCGCAGGTGGTATCCCTTAGCCTAGGAGGTCATTTTAGATGCCAGTTTCGTATCGATCTAACAACACCAGAGTCCTCCAATTGCTCTTCCCCGACTTCTGAAGCGATTGCTTCCAACTATCCGCCAGGTTCAGCTGATCTGACAGACAGCGTGGAAGTAGACGTACCACTCTAGTTTCTAGCGCTTATGAAACAAATTATGGGTGAAATGCCGTTTACGAGCGAACGTCCCCTCCTGGAACATCTCCTTTGGAAACCGGTTACCCTTGCTGATGTCGAGGTTCTTGTCCCTGCATTCATCAAGAGCGCCGTAGTTATTGATCAGCTGGTTGTGAACATTGGCTACTTTAGTGCACTAGGACTCATTCCGTCTCATTCCCTCGAGCGCATGCTTATACATCTCCTTCCTGTTGGTGATGATCAAAATTACTTGTACGAAACAACAAAGGCTCGTATTGAGTTTGAATGCCAGCGCCGCCAACACTTGGAGTACATCGACAGTCAAAAGCGCGTCGAGCCTTGTGGGCAACTCGATAGAGTGATCAATAGAGTCCAGCATTTTGCGACAGGTGTCGACTTTTCTCGCTCGCGACTGCACAATGGCCCAGGTCTGACGGATCGGAAGCATCCTAAGGTCCGGTTGCCGCAAAATGACACGCGACTAGCCAGCGCAATGCCCAGCCTCCTGGCTTCGGAAATGAACACGGAGCCGGAACAAGATTTTCTGTGGGGGCAGAGCAAAGCCATCTTTGACTCTCTATCTGGCAGAAAGCAGAAGGGGAAGATTGTCGTGAACCTCCCACCCAAGGAACCAGCGGCTATGGCTCAAACTACTATACACACTTTTGCCATCCGAAAGGTGGACGGATCATCACTGTGACCGCAAAACAACAAGTTTCGATACAAGAATCGACTCTGGAGTGATACAGCATGTAGCTTCGATCGGTTCTAAGATGTTGTTCATACTGGTAGTGCTTGCCTGCGGTGCTGGGTATAGTTTGTATGATGGGACGCGGACGATGTAGGTACAACAAGGATTTCTTCTGTCTTGGTTCAGTTCTATGAAATATATCATCAAATACCTTTCATTCATCAAACACTTCACAAAACAGAGGGTGATGAGTGATCTACAGAACATTGTGAGGTTGAACTGTTTGCGGGGACTAGCGCTATCGATAGAGCTTATCCATTGCCGAGGTACCTGGACACTTCACGACTCTCCCAATGCCGACCATGACGACGCCGTACAAACCACCATGATACCCTCATAGCGATGTTTGACAATTCTGTCAACATACACACATTATGACATCTTCAACTAAGCCCCCAAAGGCTATTCTTTTCGACATCGGTGGAGTAGTCGTACGTAATTCCTCAACACGACCCACGCCGCCCTTCAGCACCACGCGCGACCAGACGAATGTAGCTAACGTCTTCATCCACAGGTCATAAGTCCTTTCCAAGCGATCCTCGACTATGAAATCGAGAACAAGATCCCTATCGGCTACATAAACTACGCGATCCAAAAAGGACCTCACGATACGGGCGCATGGCAACTCATCGAGCGTGGCGAAGTCGAACTTAACGACGACTGGTTCGCATCCTTTAAGAAACAGTTGATGCGACCGGAGGTCTGGTCACAGTTCCTCCAGAAGCTTGCGCAACAGGAGAGCGTCGGTGGTGGACAGGCAATCGAGGGTGGGAATCCGCAGGTGCCGGACATTGATGCGAAGACGTTGTTCTGGCGTATGATGAAGATCAGTCGGGCACCAGATCCGTACATGTATCCTGCGCTACGAAAGCTAGGCGAGAGTGGGAAATTCGTTTTGGGCGCATTCAGCAACAACGTTACGTTCCCTACGGGCATACTCGACGACGAAGGGAAGCTCTTCACGAAAGAGCTTGTCCACCCACCAGCTCCAAACCCCTACGCGAACGACTCCACAGATATTACGACGTGTTTCGACATATTCCTTGGTTCGGCGGCCGTGGGTGTCAGAAAGCCGGATCCAGAGGCGTACAAGCTGGCGGTACGCGAGATGGATAAGATTGCGAGGAAGAAGGGGATGGGAGGGGTGACGGAAGGCGACACGCTCTTCTTGGATGATATTGGCATAAATCTTAAGTTTGCGAAGAAGACGGGGTTGAGAACAATCAAGGTGAACCTGGGTAAGACGAAGGATGCTGTAAAAGAGCTGGAAGAGGCAGTTGGCCTTCCGTTGTTGGATGATAAAGCTAAGCTTTAAAGATTTACTTGCATTTCATCACTACCACAAGCCTTGAAAGGCACCTCTATCTCCTACTCTTTTTAAAACCCCTCTCCGATGGATCGTCCGTACGTCAGAGGGGGTGTGCGATCTTAGCCTCTAGTTCCGCCATTCTTTTGTGTGCCTCCTGTTCTACCAACTTGATCACAGCCATCAGCGCACTCTTGCGATCTGTCCCCTCCTGAGGCGAAACGAAGAACATCTCGCTAGCATCCAAGACATCCCAGCCAACAACACTTGCACGGAAGTTCTGGACGATTTCCCCTCTCGACCTGCTTTCGTAACTGCCCATAAGAACCACGGGGTGTACCGATGGGCGGAACGTGGATGTAACAAGCTCTGTACTACCAGAAGACGTCAATACACTCACGTTTCTCAATATTCTCGTTTCTTCTCTCTGGCCTAGCTACACGTCTGCCACCGTTTATCTGAGTCGTCGCCTGGACGAACAAGACAAGGTTGAGTACCGTGCCGCAGTCCTGTCCTCTGTAGGTACGAGTCGCGGTATGATAATCCGTCCTCTCACAAAGATAGAAGTGGCAAGTTCACGTGGTGAAGTGCTTTTGAAACTGTTGGAAAAAGTGGAATCGCTTGCTGAGATACCGTTCCAGACAATGGAAAAGAATCCTCAAGGAAACCTGAAGGAAGGAGAGACGGGAATAAGAGAGCATGAATTATGCAGCAACGACGAATGAGTGAAGTCAGAAAAGCGAGAATGAAGCCGAGGATGGAGATGAAAAAGAAGAGAGATATAGTGATGATGATAGTGAGAGTGATAGTGAATCGAAAGAAGAAGAGGTGATGTGGAGATCTTACTTTCACAACATGGTGAAAAAATTGGGAGTGGCCGATACCTATCCCACACAGAATACAAGAGCAATAGAAGAGCGATTTAGTTTCTTCCCACCAGGACCATTACGAGGATATTGAACTAGGTCCTTCTTTCTCCAAAGAACATTTACCCCCTCTCAGTCCTGCTAACACCGCTACTTCCAATGGAACTGTTACTGTCCTTAGCCACCTTGCGTGCATGATAATCATCATTCAACATCATGCGTCCAACCTCCATCTCCACGACTTCCAATAGCCGTTCTAGTGCTTCTTTTCTGCTCCTTCCCACTTCAGGACCCACTTCCAAGCTCCTGACCCCACCTTGACCGATGCTGTAGAGCGAAGCACAAAACGCAAGAGATGGGTCAATGATCTTTTGTTTAGAGGAATTGGGGTCTTTAGGTGGTGGATGACGTCCTAGGATGCAGGAGGGTGGCTTGAGAGGTGACAGAATCCATGATTGCGCTGAGAGGTTGCCAGTCAGTGTATGGCGGAGGTGACGTTATGGTTTTCTCACTACTTACTCTCGATCAGGTCAACAAGATATCTGATCTCAGTCTCGTCTTCACCTCGCAAGTTTGGAAGCGGTTCACGGGATCGGCCTAGGCGCTCCGGTATATTTGCCGTTAAAGAATCCATTTGTAGTCTTTATCACCAGGATGAACTGGAAAGGAGCAATTGAAGAACGATCTATATGGCGAGAAACCGGTGAAGGATAGTGTCATCTGCAGGGTTTAAGGGAGTACGAGAATGTGTTTGTTTGGTTACACAGTGAGGCGGGAGAGTGGAAAAGTGTGATCATTCGAGGCAGCAAACTTTGTGTAGCGGTGGGAGCGATCCAACAACATCGAAGCTGCTCAACATGCAACATGTACGTATGGAAAAGAGGTTCGGTGGATGGTTCCCAGCTCTCCAATCGTATGATCCCATCATGTGTGCCATCATCAGAGGACTATGAAGGGTTATAGTCAGACTAATATGGTTCGTACTACTTTTGCATTAACTTACTGTCATGTTGCAACGCAAAGATTATGTCATGCTGATAAGTACTATCGCTGGGAATACGCAACTTCTTAGTTTTCCTACTGCGGTAAATTTGCTCCTCCCTTCTCTATTCGATGGTTGGATTACGTTTTTGTTCTCATATTTCCTCATTATGCTCCTCCACCATCTCTTCTATCAGCTGCCCACTCTTCTGCTTGTTTTCTGTATCCTCTTTCTTCGACTTCATCCTATTCGCATTACTTCTCTTGACTGCCATTTCTTCCAGGGTATGCAACAGGCCCAGCAATGCCTCTTCTCTCGTTGTTCCGCTATGCAGTCCAAGATCTACAAGCTGAGGCCGACCGGGCGCTGGGCTGGTGGAATGGGCAGTAAGGGTAGCAAGATAGTCATTCGAGTCGAAATGACTTTGATGCACGAGGACGGCTATGTCGTAACCAGACCCAAAGACAGTGTCGGCGGTCAATTCTACATAGGTAAGAGTTCGGTAGTCAGCTAAGGTGACGGGCTTGGCTCTATTTGTTGAGTTCACGCTCATCTTGGGTCAAGGTATTGATGAGTGCATGGCGAAAAGCAGAGCATAGTCGTTATATACTGAGAATTTCGTAATAGTTTGCTCGCTTCAGCAGCAATCACTGGCGTGCCGAATGATCTGCCGAATTCCAATCACGACACAGGCTCCAGACGATGATACAGGTCCTCGTAAGGCGCAGAAAGATGGCCAGGAAAGACGATCAACCTCACTTTCGACTCATCCATCAACCAACTAACACACCATCGCAGGACCTACATCGCCAGTCTTCTCCCATTACCACCACGAGATGAGAACTGGGCGCTGACAATCCCCTAGTGCCATGGAGACCTACCGCTGTGCAGTACTAGGTCTGGAAGAATGGAGCTGCCAAGAAGCCCAAAAAGTCCTAATGTTCTTTCAACTTAAACCTCGGGTTAATTGGACCCGAAAAGAGGCAATAAAGAGATTACGGTCATGAGGAGTACAAACAGCCGATGAGGTTGTAGAAGTTGAAGAAGTAATAGGCGGGTTGGGTCCTGGCTAAGGAGGAAGGGAAGATAAAGGAATAAATTAGCGCAACGATGGATTCATGTGCCGCGGCGTTGGTGCTGCCAATGTCTACAGGGTCTAGAATGCAGAGATCTAGAACGCCAAGATGCTGTTCATCCCATGCGCATGTAGTGGGGCACGGCGCGCAGGAACGATATCAGGAGATGAGTGTTGGTGGCGCTTGTTATTGATGCTTGTACGCAAACTCAGGGTCGATGCTTGGCTAGAAGATGATCCATCAATCAATGATTTACTACTAAACGCCACCAGTTTTGCAAAATTGATATCGTGTGATGTGGAGATGAGAGAAGCCATGAGGTAAAAAAATATCTCTTTCGCTTTCGTCAGATGACAGTCGTCTAAACAACTCCATTCCTATGCAACACGAGAAAACGCCACAAAAGGAACGCCATGCTATGCAACACCCGAATGTACATATCAACATACCAACATGCCATCGTATCCATTACGTCTCAACGTGTCATGTCCCCCAGTCATCCCAATCCCCGTTTTTCCGTTGTTGTGATCGTTCCCGACTCGCACTCTTCTTCCTCTCTTTTGGCGCCGGGTCTAAAAACCCGTCTGGTATGTCATTCCAATTCTGTGTTCCTTTTGGCGGCGCAGTCACGGTCTGTACTTTTTGCGCTTTGCGCTGGTCGACCGCTTGCTCGTCACTAGAGACTTCGTAATCGTCGTCCTCGTCTTCGGATATATAGTTGTACTGGTCAAACTTTTTCCTGTCGATCGTCTGGAGTTGAACATCGCCATCAGCATACATGCCGCGTTCTCTCCCTAGAATTTGGTCGGCTTTGTTTGGACTTCTTCGTCCGTCGATTGGACCTTTCGCGATGCCGTTGGTAGTGGTAAGGTATTGGGTCTGCTCGCCGCGACCAAGGGGTGCTTGCCATTCTGGACGTCTGGTGGCTCGTGGGGGAGGCTGGCTATATTGGCCAGGCATCCATCCGTTCGGAGCGCGAGTGGGACCCCTAAACTCTGCTTCAGTAGGAGTATCAACACCCCAACCAGCAGCACGCTCACGCTGCTTCTGTATCTGTTCTTCTCTTTCCCTTTCCCGTTTTATCCGCTCCCGTGCTGCCAGCCACTTCGGACTAGGTTCCCATGACCACCCGTCTCCTGTTGTGGTTACAAGCGGTATGAACCACTTCAGCGGCGAGGGGCCAAAAACATGTGCGATGTTGCGTTTCCAACCTAGGTCGAAGGCGTTGGGTAGCATCTCGTTGTCGCGCTCGTCAAGATAGCTATCGTAGCGGTCTTGGTACTGCTGGCGTTCTCGATACTCGTAGGACTGGTAGTGCGGGTGCGAGTAACCGTTCGCATGGCCTGGTACGGGGGAGCGCGAGGTAGAGCGAGAGGGCGGCTCGCCCTCCTCGGGTCTGGTCACCCCCGGAAGAGCGTTCGCGTGAATCTCGCGCAACTGATCGCCAACACTCAAACGTCCGTTCGCTTGCGCATCCATATAGTTTCGGTCGTTGAGCTGATGCTTCATCGTGTTCCGGAGTGGTGAAAGGTAGCGCGTCTTCTCCAGACTTTCTATCGTAGTCTGGCCCCTAACTGTAAGCCATAGATGCCATGCAGTAAAGCCGGTTATGACTATGCCAATGATGCCCGATAGTACGGCAAGTAAGACATAGTTTACGGGCATGAAGGACTCAGTGTATTGTCCATCACTGAGTATCTCACTCCAGACCCAAGTCGCAGAAGTCGCAAAACAGACCCAGCAAAAGAAAGAGAGGTATAATAGGAAGAGCACAAAAGCCTTGTAGTTGCGAAGACCGACGCAAGTCGCCAGCCATGGACAATGATGGTCCATCTTCAGGACGCAGCGCTTGCATGTGGAGCAGTGGTGAGAGCGGTCGGGCTTCTTGGACTGGCACTTGTTGCAGAAGCGTAGTTCACCGGTCGATGCCTTGACGGTGAAGGACGTGTACTGCATCTCTCCTCCTTCTTGCGATGGCAGGTGGCTGTAGCCATTTTTGATATTGAGCGGCGATCCCGGGTCGGTGAATACGGCGGTAGTGTAGCTCCAGTTGAGCATGAGATAGAGGAAGATGCCGAGCGTAGACGAGAACTTTCCTGTCCAGCGTGTTAGTAATCGAGTTTCCCAACTTCATGTGACGTGGTCTTATTGGACGTAGGATAAATTTGGATTGTGACATATATATAGAAAGGAGACGCACCCGTCCAGACATTCTTCGAGGGCACAAAGCCGATGCCTGCCTGGACCCATACGGCCCACGACGTCAGGCCGTAGACGAAGACCAGCGGAAAGTATGTGACGGCGGTGCAGCAGTACCGCTCAACCTTCCTGGCCCAGCCGCGACGGCGCATGGTTCTTGAGGGTGAGATTGGGGGAGAGGGCGAGCCCAACGTGGCCATAACTATGGGCGCAGCGAGTGGCCGGGCATGTGGTGCGGTCGATTAGGGAATGGATGTTTCTGCCTTGCGAACCCCGTGTATGGCGCGGATCGAGGATGGGCGGGCTGGAGAAGGGGGAGGATGCGGAGGACAAGAAGCCGGTGCACGACTAGTTTCAGGGTGCAGCGGCGCACACCATGTCACAAACTAGCAAGTAAGAGGGCGGGAAACGGTAGAATAAGAAAGCTAAGGCTATAGAAACAAAGTCGCACAAGAATCACCACCCGCCGTCGTGATGTTGGAGATGCGGAAGTCGTGTCCGGAGGTGTCGTCGTCGTCGTAAGCGTGTCGAATGGCGACGATTGAGGCGCATGATGGGTAGCGCGTCCCTGAGATGCATGTGGCGCGGCTTACCTATGATCGACCTCGACAACCACGCCGTGCACGTGACGGCGGCCGTTGTTGGGGAACCATAATTTCGGATACGTATGCAAGACACAACAACGCTAGGTGCAAGTGCAAGTACAAGGCGCAAAAACAACGTACACGGTAAGCTGATGGCGACGAGGAAGGTCAGACGTCTCTCTTGGGGCGCTTTTGGCCAGTTTCAGCTGGCCAGTCGCACAATCAGCCTGCAACCGCCGCGCCAGCTGGAGCAGCGTTATCCACTTGGCCAGTGGTAAGATGATGACAATCCCGGTTGCATGCGCGATAATCTAAGGTAGCCTGATACAGTGGTTACAAAACGCAATGTCGGTGCCACACCCCGGTAGGCACCCGTATTGCTCCCGCCGCGACCTGCGACATTTAGAGATAGCCGTCGCCCAGCCTGATCTGCTTCGGTCCTGCCAGCCATTGTTCTAACCAACTTAACGCCCACCGAGCGCGCCATCGTCGTACTTTGTTATTGCCATAGCGTCCCCCCCCCACCCCGAGTCTTCGCGGACATGTCTAACAACACTCTTCTAACAACAACTTTTGGCAACACGATATAGCCCGGCATGCTTGCATCCAGGAAGCGGCCCACGCCGCTGCTGCTGCTCTTCGTCCTCGTCCTCATTGGCATATGGTACCACAGCAGAGACACTGACCACATATACCTGCAATGGATGTCCTCGATTGAGTCGCGGCCTGCAAAGATACCCTCAAACAGAACATTAGGCTTCGGCGCCGTCGTCGTCGTCTCCAAGGAAGGTTCCTCGCGCCGCCAGCCGCTCATCCAGGCGGCCAATGTCACCGACATCGACCTCACCATCCCGCCACAGCCAGAGTGGACCGAGGGCGATGTCCAACGCTTCATTAACGGGCAAGAGAAGGTCCAGAAGGGGTCTATACTAGCGTGGTTAGGGCACCACAACGCCCTCAAGTGGTAAGTCATCCCTCGTTGCCCGGCACCCGTCTTGGCGTGCATCCGTCGCTGTAGAGCTGCTGCTGACTCGCTTATTAAGGTTTCTCGATTCTGGCCTCGAGACGGCTCTCATTCTCGAAGACGACGTCGACTGGGACATTCGTCTGCGCAGCCAACAGATTCCGCTCGCGGCAAGCGCTGCCCGCCAGCTCCTTCCCCCGCCGCGCTCCCAGCACCCCTACGCCAACGCAGCTAGCAACCATACCCAGTACTGGGGCGACCAAGATGCCTGGGACCTACTCTATCTCGGCCACTGCGGTGATTACTTCGACGTCGTCACTGAGGACGGACCCAAGACCGACCGCCAATCCTTTAATCTGACTGCTATGCCACACATCCTATACCAGGACCCTACCCTCCCCGCATGGTACAACCTACATCCCTTCACACAGGCTTTGTTCCGCCTACTGGGCATGCCTGAAGGGTCACGCGTCATCCACCGTTCCAAGTTCCCGCTCTGCTCTTTCGGATACGCCGTCACCCGTCGCACCGCCGAACGCCTCCTCAACGATCTCGCTCCACCGAAGCTGAAGAAAACTGGACCTCGCGCATTCGATGTTGCGCTTCTCCACGCATGTAACAAGGGAGAGAACACGCCATCTCCCACACCCGAGTGGCAGAATGCAAGGAATCCCCTGACCCGAAGCAAATACCCGAGCCCCGGACTCCGCTGCTGGACGCTCAACTCTGAACTATTCCACCACATGCCAGGTCACAGTGAGATTGACCTGGTGGGGGAGAAAAGCGGCGAGTCCGAACACGGTATCCCCCCGGTAGACCTGGCGGCACAAGCTCAGGTCGTCTTTCGAAACGAGACCACAAACATCGACTGCGGATTCTGGAGCGGCGCCTTTGCATTCGACGAAAAGGATACCGACCGACTCCACTACCTCCAAGAAAAGGTTGGCAGACAAGGCATATGTCTCAAAGAAGACAAGAAAGAAGAGCGCAAATACCCGGCAATAGATTCGATATGAGAACACCTCGACGCACCACCACCACAACATGACCACCTTCCATGTACATACTAGATTTCACGACGAGCAACTTATTGGCGAAATACCCGGCTTGGGTTTACGGGCGTTTTGTAGGAGTACGAAGTAGGATTTCACCAGCGATATGATAGTCCGATCAAGGGCGCATATGGACTTTTTTCCAGCGTTTTAGCTTTGACAACTTTTGGGGGCAATATACCATAACGGCGAATTTCAGCAATCATGGCGTATGTATGCGAGCGGCATGGTTTGGAGACCACCTTTTTTCTTTCCCTCACGATTATCAGCATAACTTCGGGCGATACTATGAAACCAATCTACGTTGTTTTTTACCATCCTACATCCTTTGCTCCTGGGCTGATGAATCTTTTACGTGATGCACTTACCGATTGCTCCAGCTCGCACGCGAAAACAAATCTTGTTCTCTTCTCGGTACACGGCAACATGACTGAACGATCGTAATACCATACTTCTCCACTTTCAATCCCACACAACAGGTGGGGCCGTATCTCAACACCGCGCAATCACCGACGTCACGGCGAACTTCAAGGCGAACGGTATTCATCAACACTAAACATGCATTACGAAAACAATGACGTACCAGCTACAGTAACCTCGCCCCATTCTCAAAGACCCTGTACCCCAGATCTACAAATAGAAGGAGAAGAAAAAAACATTTATTCATACAACTTACACAAACTCTCGCGTTCCTGGCGATCCGTCCATTTCGGTTTCAAAAACCGCGAATGCAAGCACAATCCCGGCACCGAGGATTCCCATGACGATCTTTTCATTTTTGTCCTTTGACAAGCAACCCTGAACCTGGCGAGCACATGAAACAAGCTTTTTGGTGCTTGGTGTCGGCCCGATGCCACGTTCGCGGGTTAAGGGGGAGGGGAAAGAGGGGAAATGAGAGGAGGGTGTGTTCACGCGCGTGTGCGTGCGTATGACTGGAACTACGTGTTTGGAGGAATAGAATTTTATGTAATCATTGGTCCTTGGACAACCAACTCTGCCTTTACAGCCTCCGGATATGTTTACGTTCCGTTGTGTGGGTTAGTCCAAGAGAAGGTGTGCTACTCTCAGCCATTGCTTGCCACAGAGCCTTTATCCCCAGAAAGTTCGACTGCAGGGTGAACCTCGGCTTGGTCTTTCAAGTGAGCGGCCCTGGCTGCTTCGCTTTGGAAGTCCAATTCGTCGGGTGTAATTGAGTTCCTCAAGTTGTCTAACGTGTCGCAGTCATGCCTGCCATATTTCGATCTCTTCCACTCATGCAGTAACCCGACCACAGACATGTGTCCATTGTTTCGTGCTCTGTAAATTGCCCTTCTGTAGTTCCTGTTGTGTTGTCACTCGAAATCGGCTCCTGTCTTGAGGAGAAAAGTGACCATCTCAAGACTGCCTACTTCGGCGGCTATCTCAATTGCGGTCTTGCCCAATATACCTGGAGGTGCGTTGACTTCTGCTCCAGCTTTAATCTAGACAGTGACGATCTCGATGTTGCCTATGATAACTGCATCTTGAAGTAGTTTGTAGCCTACGTCGGATTCCCTACGAAAATTGACGTTCGCTCCAGCAGCTATCAATTTGCGTACCATAGACACATTCTCTCTCGTTACTGCCAACTGGAAAAGCCGCATTGTTGATCATAAAATCATCCAGTCCTTTTATGGAGTGCTTAAGACCATGCAGGCTTGGCGGGGTCCTCTGCCGTCTTACAGTCGCCATACTCAATCGCTTTTGCGAGACCAAAATACAGCCATTGTTGCATATGATCATCTCCCATGATCTGTCTCATCTCATTCGGTTTCAGGCCAGCTTCTAGGATCGCTTTTTCGAGTTCGAGATCTCTAGAGGACCATGCAGAGATGTATGCAGCAGTAAGTTGACGTTGTCGCTCCAGATATTGCTTCTTGCTCGTATCATACCATGGAAATTTCAAAAACCTCTTGAGGTAGGTGGACTTCCAAGCAAACATGGCGAGCTCGAAAGGGCTTCCGTATGGTAATATCTTATTCGAAAAAGGGCCATTGTATCGCCCAGTATACGGACTGAATCCAGTCTGAAGGAGGACGTCAACGACCTTGTCATTAGATAAAATTACAGCCCGGCTAAGAGCGGCGCTTCCTTTCTGAGATATCTGGTGATCTAACAATCTTATGCATTCAGCGAGTAATGGCCGTACCAGATGCATGGCATGTTCAATCGCATTAGCGAGAAAAGTGTAATCAGTGTACGGACAGCCGGTGAAGATTATCGCACCATGACTGGTCAAAGTCCTGATTGCATCGTCATACTCGTATTGAACTGCAACTTGCAGTACATTGAATGGATACTCGTCGAATTGATAGTTGACGGTCTCTGCTTCCTGCAAAGCCATTTCGTTTACTCCTGCATTGAGGAGTACGTCAAGTAGAGATAGGTTTCTGTCCTTCACAGCATTGAATAGAAGGGTTTCGCCAAAGCTCTTCCAGTCCTCGTCCGGATCGGTAGCAATCAGTATCCGTCGGAGAAGATCCAAATCCAGATCATCTCGAGTGCCTCTCATAATTTGATGAAAACGACGGCTTGGAATCTTGTATCGGACGATAGCCTCGACATGGATATCGATAGGTTGACTGAGGACATAATCAGTGGTTTGCTGATGCTCATGAACTTGATGTTGACTCTTTAGCCGGTCGATGTCTTGGAAGATACGGTCGGAATTGTTGGAGATGAATTCGTGCATGTACACATAAAGTGGTACTGAATATACAGGGGACCTATCAACCGTAGGAGGACAGGATAGTGACGATGGATTCTCCCTCGATTTCGTCGTCCCATCCGCAGCATTATCTCCATGCATTTTGGGCAAAGTGTCTAGGCTCGGTCCACCGTAGATCGGCCAAAAGATGGAAACTTCTTCAGGTAGCTGGTCGTTTTGGTCTCCAATATCATCCACAGCGGAAGGTTCTTCGTCATATTTTTCGATCTCTCCATAGTATCCATGCTCTGGTAATGGAATCAGTTGCAATTCGTCGTCTTCTTTGATTGGCGATGGTGTGGAGATCTCTATGTTTGGTGGTGTCTGACAGCGGGGCGAAGGATTCAATTCTATGGCATACTCTCAGTGAGCCGTCAAATTCCAATGAGCTTCCTACCTACTTGATTTATAACGAACAAGAGTGCTCTCTCGATGCCTAAGCTTTTGACGATCTAGTCTTGACTGTGGAATCGTTATACCGCGGACTTTGACAATAGTCGGGCGATGGCGTTCGTTCAAGCGGCTGAGAATAAAGTCCCACTCCTCTTTGCGCACATTCTTGGACACACGCCATCTTTTCAGGGATCTTTCGTATTGTGGTTTTCTTCTTACCAGTTAGCCTAATGTGTTTCAGTGTCGTAATCCCCTTACGTTTTTACAAAGCCTTGATTGGCCATAACACGGATAACTTCGGACAGTGGCCTATCCTGCTCTATGTATAGGTTCAGTATGTCATCCTTACGTATCGTCCATTCGGACTCGTCTTCTTCCGATCTCTTGGGCATCTTCGGATATATTCTTCTACGTGCTACCGTTATCACAACTCGGAAAGTAATATAGTAAGACGGCTCCTCGGCACTAGGCACAGCCGAGTATCGCAGTGCAGCGAAATTCGCATGACCTGAGCAAAGTCACCGGCATGCACGAAATGATTGAAGATGGCAGTATAGTGTTTTAAAGAAGGGTGAAGAGATATGGCTAGACAAGTGTTCAAAG
>Ga0181471_100052_pt1 | contig 27452 bp, 37 predicted proteins | sample InSIn5gowninarea_FD_119083 | JGI IMG/M metagenome (GOLD analysis project Ga0181471, IMG submission 119083) | Clean room microbial communities from NASA Spacecraft Assembly Facility at Jet Propulsion Laboratory, Pasadena, California, USA -... ...
ATAAGCGTTGTGGGGGAGAGATAATCGAATATCAGTGACTTTCGAGGCGAAGTCCGTCCGGTGAATCTGATAACCTCATTGCGTCAGTCAAACATCTTCGCGTTCATTCTTAAATGAGACAGGTCCAATGCTACATCTTAAGGTAGTGGTCACTATTCGAGTGCTGGGTGCACTCGCCGCCGAAAGAGCAGGTTTTAGAGCCACCTGCAGCCTCTGAAGACAACAGTCTCCGGCGATTACAGCCTTCCGTCGTTCAGAGTGCCACCACTGTCAAGAATTTGGTTGCTGAACAGCTGATTGGGACGCTGCGCCTGTTTTGACGTGCTATCTAAACTATCTTGGAAATACATCAACGACATCGCGTTCCTTCTCCTCTTTTTCCTATCTGAGATTTCCTTCAAGGAAATCACAATGGCCGAGGTTTCCGCTGATGAATCAACCATGAGTACCAAGGCGTCAAATCAGCCGTAGCGGCAATTGCAGACGCTATGGGCAATTTCAGCTTGGTCCCGACCATCTGGAGGAGATCTCCTCCGAGCAGCCATGGGCGAGAAACATACCATTTGCCGGCGGAGCACTATATGAATCACTGTTAGCGCTGTAATTCAATACTATGGCGCCGCGACTTCTGGGTCCCAGTCTGCGTGTCCGGCTAGAATCTGAATGAGACCCAGACCTACCTTGGAGTTTCCGCAGTGAAGATACCCATTGCAGCCGGCTCTAGCACAGCATGATGACACGCACGAAGAGTAGGTGCAAGCCCGAGCATCGAGTTCCTGGCAAAAGTATGAGGTTTGACTATCCGGCATCAAGGGTGAGGTGTACAGAAGCGTACAACGTCTCGCTCCACGGGCGCCATCTCCTCCGTTGGCATGGTGACGCCGAGAGCCGCGAGCGCTGCAAAGATAGAGAGTAGTTGAAGGAGACGCATGTTGATGTGTTATCCTTGAGCTCTACCTGTGAGATATAGAAGATGCAGAACGGCTGAAGAGATGCTGGAATGAAAAGACGACGACAGAGCGGGGAGCGGACTGTTTAATAGATGTCCAGTCCCCCTCCCCTCACACTTCTGCCAGGGTGGAAGTTTTACCATTCTTGAGAGTTAAGAGGACGCATAGGTATGTACGAGTAACTCAACCCCCGCCTTCGGATGAGTTGCATACACGAACGGGAGGCCTCGCTGGTCACCTTAGTTCGAGTGGGAACCGGCGCCTCCTGTTTCTGATTTGTGCAAGTTCTAAACTTGCTTGGATGAGGCAGTTTACTCGATGGAAGGGCGTGAGGTGCTTGTATCGTGTGACTCGGACTGCAAGGGATGAGGCACGAGTGCCACCACAAACTTCGCGAGCCCCGCGCCTTTGGGCAACAGAAGATGCTAAGTTTAGCGGGCTTGCTGCTACGATGCCGCTGATGATGCTGGGTCGAGAAGAAACCCCCAAGCATATTCGTACATTTGTTGCTGCGCAGTTAGAGGGCTCGTAGTTCGCTGTTACCTAATTAGGTAACTAACTTTACATGCAGCACCAAGCGGCAATGGAGTTGGCGGCCTGAGGCGCTAACGGCGTCACCGCATCGCTTGCACTTCTGTATTTTCCCACTGCAAACCATCATGCATCTTCCGATTGCTTGCGATTCATGTCGTCCCCAGTGCTTTCACCGGACCAGGCCCGAGCGCTGTTTGATATTCTTACCCACAGGGAGACCTACTCTGAAATAGAAAACTTCAAGTGGCCGGACGCCATCCACAAATACGGCCATCCGTTCACGCTAGACAAGGGAACCACATCAACATCCCCCGTCCTGCAAACACTGCTCTCCAAGTTCGTTTTAGAGCTTCCGGGCTTGCGTGACGTTTCAGACGCGTTCTGGCAAAAGCGATGCCAGACAATAATAGAGAAGCTTGGGGCAGCAGAGCTCTCCGAAAGCTACGACAAGGGTGCTTTAGGCCTTCGGAAGTCCCTTGCTACAGCAATCTCGGCCTTGATTGAGTATCCTGCAAGGGGTTGTCTGGGTGGCTTTCCGACTCGCGAGGTGCAGGCGGACCGCAGGTACGACACTTCAAAGCCGGAAGATGTCGTGCAAGCATGGGACGACTTCCTCCAGCAATTGGTCTACGGGGACCTGGTTGATGTGCTGTTCAAGAAGGCCGCAGAGACAGACAACCTCAAGGAGCACCCGTCGCTTGTGCAAGCAGCTCACGAGTTTGTGATTGTCAAGTGAGTCTTCGCTGGCGCATACCACTTGACTGCAACACCATCTGATCCAGACAAGCTTAGGGTCGCTGTTACATCATGTGATAGTGCTATCTCCCGACGGACAGTACCTAATCAGGACCGTTGAGAATGTCCACAAGCTCGTTCCCTATACTCTGATCCGCCAGACTCTCCGAGTCGGCAATGCTGCAACCATGATCAATGGCATGGTGAAGCTTATGCTAGCCAAAGTCAGTGTCGGAACATTCACGAACTGGATGGGCATCAGTCAAGGTGCCGATGAAGGAATGAATTTAATGCAACAGTATGTAGACTTTGACGGTCCTGTTAGCGAGATCTGACGGCTATCAGAATCATATCCACCGTCATGGGCTGGGACATTAAGGAATTCCAGAAGCGGGCATTGAAGATCGAGAAGAGCAAGGACAGCCCCGGCAAGGAGTGTCTGGACTCTATCAAGGCGCATGTGAAATTGAGCCGAGAGGAACATGAGAAGCGCAGGAAGCTCAGCCGTAGGTTGTTTGGATTCCGGCTTTGAGCCTTCACTGACCACCTTGTTCACAGAGAAGAAAGAAAAGTCAATAGTAGCCGTCATTTTTGAATCCGCTTCTCTGGATACGTCCTGTGTGTCGGAGGCACAGTACGCTAAGGCTCTTGAGTATCTTACGGTTCAGCTCTCAATACGCGACCGGGAGGAACTCACCAAGATCTTCTGCAAGATGCAACCAGACTTACTGACACAAGCTGTTCGGGACCTTGTGGCCGCCTACGACCCGATCATCCGTGACGTCCACAACGCTGTTGATCTTAGCGCCACGCTGACCGATCTTGAGAATTTCCTGAACGACCTGATCAAGTTATCAAGGCCCCCGACCGTAAGAAAAGAGAGGAAGCCCAAGAGTGGCAGTGCACCCTCGTCGGCAACAACTTCCGGAGACGAGTCGTCAACAGAATCGAAAACGAAGCCAATGCCTTCTGTAGAGGAATACGTGAGACTCTTGAAGAAGCATCAGGGTGCCTCCCACCGCTTTCTGCATCAGGTCTGCAAGAACGGTCCACAGATCGCGCAATGGTTCCGGGACTATGCACACCACGCCGCCTCCCAATTCCGCCCATCCACACAAGGCACCAACGATGAGCGAAAAGCCGGATCCGGAGGAGCGGGCACCATGACGCCCGGTCTCGAGTCAATCTTTTCCAACCTTCCCGAATCCAAGGCCAAGGACGTGCTGCCGAAGCTCGACTCCCACGCCGAATACCTCAAGAGCCTTTCTGACGCCTCGGCCGCACGTATGAAGGCAATTCTATCGAACAGCAAGAATACAAACTACGGCCCGGGCATATACCTAGCTAAATGGCAAGAGCTACTGAATGCTACGCCGATTACGCCGCTGGCAGCGAAGGGACCGGTAAGGAGCGGGACTTCCAAGGATGTCCGGGAGGCGGGAGCCATAGATGTAGATGGGGAGACGAAGAGCCACGGGTCGGTCGAGGTGGCGAAAGGCCAGGGCAAGGGGAAGGAGCCAGAGGCGCCGGACGTCGGCGACGTTGTCAAGCTGCTCGGGCCTACGTTTAGGGAAATGCTGGCTGGTAGAGTAGAGTTTTGATCAGATGTTTTCAAACCAGTTATACAAACCCATAGCGCGAAACCATCATAGTGGTGCATCTCTATGTCTTTGCTGTGGCTAGTATATCTTACCAACACATTTCTCTGTTGGTCAAATCTTGGCAACCCAATCCCAGTTCAAATCCCGAGCAGCACCTGCAAATCCGAGCTAAGAAACTAAATAAGCAGCACCGCTTCCCATGGGTCTTTCCAGAAATATCTCTTGTTCGCCGGAATAATACAGCTTTCTGGACACCCCTGGAACTTATCCACATCCTTAGCCAGCTCAATTGCAAGGAGTAGAATCCCACCCGCGTGGAACATCAGACACCCCAGAAACTCTGGAAACTCTATCTCCACCGGAGGCCTGTCCCTGGAATGCCACGCAACTAACCTGTTCCTTATCTCCCTACCCACGCCAAAAGCAACCAAGGAATACGCCGCAACAAAGCCAGGGCTCAATCCGCGGAGCCATCCGTCTCGTATGATCTTCCCATTTTCATGGTCTGAGTGAGAGGATACAAGCAACATAAGGAGGCACGCGACGCGCAAGGCGTTGACTTCCGTCCTGAGCTCCTCACCTTCCCGGGCGACTGGCGCAGGATCAGTTTCCGGGGGGACACTCCAGGCCAGATTTGGGATGCTGATGATCCAGGTATTGAGTACCGCGCCGAGAATTCCTATGGTTGTCAACAAGTTCCGTGAGTCGAGGGCCCAGACGGCTTCCTTTTCGGAGCGGTGGGAGAAGGCGATGAGCTGACCGACGCACTGTGCGAAGACATATAAAGGCGGGATGAGCGTCCCCACCCACCATGCATCACGATGCTGCGTCTCGTGCCGGGCGACGGCTGGTTGTACCACTATGAGTGGGACGAAGCGCGTCGGTGGGCCGCCAGGGGGAGATTCTACGGCCGCTTCCATGCCCGCGACACAGCTCAAGTAGTACTGCCAGCCCCCTCCCGGAGTTTCTCCGTTCCAGAGTGAACGTCCTACCTTTACGGCATTTAGGAGCAGCTGGCCGGTCGGGTAGGTCGGCGAGTAGAGGAAGTGGAGAACCTCCCGGAAGTACTTCCACTGGCGGTCGCGAGGAACGTAGCGGAGATTGGAGAGGCAACCGGCGAGGGCGGCGCCGGTCAAGTGCCAGGTGATCGTTTTAGTGATTACTTCGGTCCAGCTACGGAAGGAGGGAGGGAAACGGAGACTGGGATCGTCGAAAGTGACGTTTGACATGGAGATACGAAGGACGTGTATTCTGAGCCTTTTGACAGAAGGCAATGTCTTGAACGTGAGTGATGTTCTAGCTGCGCAAAACGAACGACAACCTACATGCTTGAATGTGATCTTGGTTTCTCACCGGCTTGAATGCTCAGTATGTCGCAGCTGTCTTATCGCTTAGAGGAACTCTTCGGACGAGAAGTATGGCAAGACAACAGGATCAATAAGGCCACTTTGGCAGGACCGAAAGCCACAACGTCGGCCCCGCGCGCCCTGGCAGCTGACATGGCGACGAAGCACCGTACCGTCTGGGAAAACAGTGGGTCGGGCTTCGCGGTTCGCGGTGGTGAATCCGTCCTTCTGCGCTTCAGCTGCATCGTGACTTGGACTTCTGCTAGGCTGCTAGGTGCAGCTCCGCCAGCGCTGTTGGGCGAATCGCTCACCGACAAGTGCTGTGGGAGCATACCTAGGTATGCACAAGGCATGCACGACTCAGTCGCGCGCACATCTTCACCCACTAGAAACGTAAAGCCTCCAGCCTAGAGTTCTATTCGCTGCCGGAGGTTAATGTTGTGATGGCAACTGTTCTGGCACGAAGGCCTCGTAAAGCGACGCCTCTTCCACCGCGAACCACGGATCGAAATTCCAGCTCTCAATTCTCTTCTGGACGACAGCTCCGCCGTTTTTGACGTCCACGCCTTTTCTCGCGTGTCTCACCGGACAGGAGGTGCGGGTCGGATCGAATGCTGCATGAACGAGCGGCGCTAAATTATTCCCTCTTGGCCCGACGAAGACACCAAAACAACGCCGGCGAGAACGACATCATACGGTCAACAGCACCCGCCAGCCTCACCAGCAGACCTGTACATTCTTTCCAGAGCAGCACTGCATACGGCGTTTGGAGTTTTGCAATTGACTTCTTTGATCGACGCGGAGAATAACTAATTGCGACGCGACGACGACGACTAGTCTGCCGTCTTAAGCCAGCCACCACACCTCCAACAGCAGCACGCACCCATGCTCTTGCGACAACCACAACACGCAGCTCGACGACACAGCACCACTACTTCGAGGTCGCGGCCGACGATAGATCTCACTAAACACTGGATACGGCGACAATCCCAAAGTCTGCCAAGCAGGCCGCGGCGTCTGCCTTGACGCCGCGATGGATGGCCCACCTCCGCCGCCTCCACCCCCTCACGGCGCGAATCCGAAGTCATCGAGTGGCTCAGGGCTGCCACCGGGCAACTACGACATATTCATAATCCCTCCGCACTCCTCCGGGGGGGGCTTTCTGTACCTACCCTCGCTCCAGCCGCAACGGAACAGCTTTCTCGCAGGTGTAGCCTGTACACTTTTAGCCGTCGGAGTCTGGACGATTGTGGAACCTGTGGTCAAGCAATGGTTCGCCTCAACAATGTCGAACATGTCCAGCGGAGGTGGAGGTGGAGGGGTAGTTCTGTTGGTTATCGGAGTCGGTATCGCAGGCTGGGCATGGGGCAAGACTCAGAGCGAGCATCCGGCTGCTGGTAGCGGAGACGGACCAAGGGGGAGTCCAGCAGGCGGTGCCAGTCCGAGGCCGGGAGCAGGCTCCCACACTCACTCAGGCGGCTACCAACAAACGGGCAGCGGCTTCCCTGGCGGTGGCCCTCCTCCTCCACAGAACCCAGGCGGTGGACCAGGTTACGGACCCCCTCCACATAATCACCACCAGCGCCAGCACGAGCAATGGCCTCCGCCGCCGCCGCCTCCACGACCACCTTCACCCCCTTTCTCTGAACCGGACGCAGATCCCAAATCACCACCAAAGCCTGAGAGCAATCGCAGCTCGTCGGCCAGTTGGGAGAAGGCACGTGAGGAGACCCGGAAGAGAGAGGAAGAACGGAAGCGAAAGGAAGCCGAGCAGGCAGCTAAAGCTGCGGAGGAGAAGAAGAAGTGGGAGACGGCAAGAGCACGGGAAAAGGAGGCCGCCGCACGGGCGCAGCGGGAACGAACTGCTCAAGAGCGGGTAAAGAAACTGCGGGAAGAGCAGGAAGCCAAAGAGAAGGAGGCCAGGGAGAAACTAGAGCGGGAAATCCGAGAAAAGGTCGAGGCAGAAGCCGCGGCCACAAAGGCCAAGGAGGACGCAGAGAGAGCAAAGGCCGACGCCGAGAAGGCCGCGAAAGCCAAAGCCGACGCCGACCGAGCGGAGAGGCTCAAAGCCGTCCGCGAGCGCGCCGAGAAGGCAAAGCAGGAACGCGAAGCCGCCGCCAAAGCGAAAGCCACGCAAGAAGCACCTCCCCCTAAGCCGCCCGCTCCTCCCTCCGCGAGATCTCCTCCCTCGGCCAGAACCTATGGCGTCGGCGAACGCACCGACCCATACGCTCCCGCAGCTCCCCCACCTAGAGTGCCCTACGAGAAACCATCCGCAAAGTCCTACGTCGGCACCGACTCCCCCTCCGCCTTCCGCCCCTACGACACCGCGACCCCCCAACCCCGCCCGAACCACGCAAAATCGACCTCCTCGTTCTCATCCTCCTACACCTCCTCCTATGCCCCCAGCGCCACGACCGCCCGCACAACCCCGCCCCCCAGCCACCGCGGGCCCTACTCAACCTCTGACCCAGACAAGATCGTGATCAAAGCCGTCTACCTCTTCAGCAACCTCTTCCCGAAGCCTGTCGCCGAGCTCGTCGCAGGCGTGGACCGCGTAACCGACGGCTTGATCCTTCGGATGACGACAGAGGGCCTCTTCATCGACGACGACGTCCGCGACGTCGCGCAGCGCGAGTGGGACGTCAAGGCGTGGACGGTCAAGGGCATCGAGATCTTTTGTTCCAAGGCGCCGGCGGGGCTGCTGCCCGTGGGCAGCGGCGAGCGCGAAGGAACCAAGGAGCACGCGGGGCTGCGGTTTTTCTCGGGCCAGACGGGAGGGAATGGCGGGCCGGGGAAACTGAGCCCGGAGGATACGGATCTGGCGGTTGAGAAGCTGCTGAGGAGCTGTAAGGCGAGCTGCTCGGGGGGTGTGGCGGGGGATCAGAAGAGTGGGCTGCATGTTTTGAGAGCTACTATTAAGGATCAGGAGGGACGGAAATACGTCTTTTTGATTGATGAGACGGAGGGGTGGAAAGTTGCTGTGGGATTGCAGAGGATGAGAAGAGGGAGTATGGTGAGGGGTATGGCGGTTGTGGGAATGCCGGCGATGGAGGTGAGGAGGTTGGCGGCGTTTTGGACGCCGCCGCAGTAGAAGGGGCGGAAACGAGTGCTTGCGATGATGCTGAAAAATGCTGTGAATAGATTTGGGAGGTTGTGGATTTGGTGGGCATGTTGACGGGAGGGAGGATTGTGGTGTTGCATTCCGATCAGCACATTCCTGGGACCATGAGCGAGGAGCAGTGTTTGTTCAAAGTTGCATCAGCGTGTGGAGTTCATGTTAGTTGTGAGCGTTTTATCGTCGCTCGTTCATACCCCTTGCCCTCTTTTTCTGTTGCCGCAGTTGTTTTCTCTCTAGAAGAGCGGTTATATACGTAGTTGGCCCTGTCCCTGTATCTGGGGTGTAAAGAGGTTACTGTTGGCGAGAGAGACCTCCGTACAACACACGGTATCAATTGCCACCATTAAGATTCTTTTCCACGTGATTAATTGGGAACAGACTCCAACACTACTCGAGTGATCGTGGAGACATTTCGTGCCGAGTCAGCATCACCAGGTTCTTGCCTACATGTAGACAGCACCAAGCATCACTACCTGACTTAGCTCTCCTCTTTGAAGCGAACTAGGTATATGGCAACACCGTCTTCAATGGGAAGCGTTAACGGCAGGAGTGCAGGCGGGGAAGTTTTGACACTGCCATCTCTCGACAACCAGGGCACTTATGTCCCAACAAGCCACTTTTCCAAAAGTCACGTACGCGCTTGAGACGAGTCCTTCTCGAGCTGTGTACCTTTCTGTTCCGTTGGTGCCATTACTCATACAGGTAAATCTGTTTGGATAACTTCAGAATGCGGTCCGTTTTTCTTACGTCCCGTGAACGATAATCAGGATGTCACTCCTATTATGTACACCATCCACTGGCCAATGGTTTGCGAAGATTCTGTTAAATCCTTCCGACTGAGAGCTTTTCCGTACAAGTTATCATTTCGGCATGGTCGTTCGTGACTGTGCACTCGGTCTATGCTATATGCCTTTCCTTCTACTCGCGGCGCCCGAAGCCTCTAAACCTGCCTGTACAACAACAATATTCGAGATGGCAATTGCTCAGGCAGTAGCCGGGTCGAAACATGTTTCCTCTCGGCGTGAAATTACCTCCTCTTCTCCCAGAAACTCGAACTCACAAGATGTGTACGTATAGACTTCTTCTGAAACTCCAAGCACCTGCACTCCCTCGTTCCCTGACACCCGCTGAAATTCTTCGCATCTTATCCTTATTCCTCATACGGCCGTGTTACCTTGGTGCGTTCTCGAACCATATCCGGCCACCTCCGTTCTTCAATTTACGTCGAACCGTCTCGTCCTCGCGTTCCCTCACGTTCGACCGATTCGCTCCGTGCTCAGTTGCATCATTCTATATCCACCGACTCCCGCTATGCGACCGACTGGTTTAACTCGCTCCACGTCCAGCTATCTCGCTCTACATCCCGCCGTTACTTTCCATATCTCACCGCTGCTCTCAATATCCCGCCACCCCATCCTTGTCAAACAGCACTGACACCATGTCTGTACAGGTCTCCTTCATTTGTTTAGCTACACGATGTACCATCAAGTTCTTTGGTGCTCCCACGTCAAACTGTAGAACCTGTTGCGATATGAGGCCGCAAGCTCTACTCGGACATCGGCTACTTTGGCGCTTTTTATCACTTCAATCCCTAACTTTTGGTCACCTCATTTCGCACGTCGCAGAGCCCCACAGAGCATGCAAGGCCTCCTCGGTCTTACTTCTCCCATTTGCCCTTATGTTCATCGTTAGCTTCTGCTTTCCTCACCTCTAGCCTGGTGCAAGATTTCACCTTTCGTCAGCAGATCAGAGGCCCTTCTGGCTCTCCGTCGCACTTTTATCTCACTTTCACCCCTCAACTCCGTCACTCGCTTGCCTTGATGCCTTCATCCCTCGACTCTTCGGTATGTCTGTCAACCTGTATTGAAGCTAGCGTCTGCACAGTTGGTAAGGGGATATATCCACATCCGATGTCTTGAAGCTAGTGTCCTGCCAGTTCATTACAGTCGCTACTCTCACCTCGGACTTGAAATGGTGTGAGCCCGGCATTCCGATTATTGACGCATTGTCTTGCCATTTATTCGAAGCTCCGTTTCTCTTTAAACCCTCTCGCGCTCGAAATCATCCAGCACTGAGCAGTCACCTCATAACACTTTGCCACACCGCCACGACGTCGACTCCACTCAACCAGGTGAACTTAAGCCATCTCAACAAGAAGCATTGTTCAAACTCGCCATCACCGGGGTTTGCTGCCAATCGAAGCCCTATCTAATGGCAGATGCCATACAAGTACCAGAAGATTATCCGTCAAACACGAACGACATTACCACCCAAGCGTCCCATAGAAACCAACGACCGAATGCCACCTCTAAGAAGCCCTTGTATTACCGGTGTTGTCAGCTGTATCATCTCCGCACGCACAATTAAGTAGAGGACCCTCAATCTTACCTCTTCTAGCAGCTTTGTTCGCTCTCACCGCTCCGTCCGCAAGGTCAACGTCATCCGGATCACCATTGTCAATAGATCCATGAATTTAAAGGTTTGACGGCTTGAAAAGCCGATTCTGCAGGGGAGAGGCCGCGAACTCGACGAATTTGTTCTTTTCCGACCTTACACACTTTATCCAACTCTGTCAACTCCCCACACTTACGGCATGCTGATACGGATTGGGAAAGAGGCTGCAGCTCTACAGGAACGCTTCAGAGATCGAGAAGTGTTCTCTATTGCGGATCAAGCTGCTGCCGCACTCTTAACTTCATCCGATACCGCTAATAATCTACAGGACTACAACATCTCCGCCGCCACGCGGCTCTTTAAGCCACCGTTTCGGACGACTACGCACTAGCATGTCGACGTTATCACGCCCGGCACAAATACGGTTCCGTCTTAGTACTATAAGTCACCGGAGAGTGACTCGACTGAGATCGGGAAGCATGTTGATGCGGGAGACAGGCGTCACGAAACGTACACCAGGCGCTTTGATCGACATTCCTCAGCAGATCTCAATCATAACCAGCATCGTAATCAGTCCCTTGCGTACGGATTGCGGCTTCCGAACTATTTACTTCAATGGCTGGAGGTCCGCCAAAAGACAAATGCTTAACTTCCCGATCGCTTCGACAACTCCGCGACGTGCTCACGAACCCGCCCTCAAATCCTTTAACAGATATCACGCGTTTGCCCTTCATCACTCATGTACACTCGGCCAGTACTCTTCCCATATGCTTACCCTACGCCAAACGACTCTACCTCTCTCATCACGTCCGTAACGTATCTCCGTCCGCTGTTTGCGAAGAGTAGGCCCATCAGCTGCAGCTCCCCTAGCCCGGTTGGCGGTGCGGTTCGCTTGTTCCCGCGTCGGTCGAGAAGGAGATGGAGCGTCCTCGTTGCAGATTCTCTGTAATCCCTGCGCCGGTGTGACTGTCGGCATTTGAGGGAATTGAGGCCTTGGTGGTATTGGCGGCATCGGAGGTTGCGGAATTCGAGGCGATTGCGATATTCGAGCCGTCCGAGGCGCTTGAGGTGCTGGCGTCCTTGATCTCTCCGTCCGCGCTTTATCCGTATTTGCTGTGGTTCCAATTTGTCTCGCACGTCGCTTGATATCCGCTTGGATCATCTTCTCCCAGAACCAACGTTTGAACCGCTGCCAGGGCATGCGGTCTTGTGTTTCCTGTCTTTGTTGTGCTTTACATTCCATCCCGTGTCTGCACGATGCGTAACGTTCGTTAAGTGCTTCAGCGTAAGTCGATTCGTTAAGTGCTTCCGCATAGGGCGGGGGCTGCTTGTCGCTATAATCCGGAAGTCCAGATGTTATGTGTGCCATTTTGAGTTCATTCAGAGGTTTCTGGCGTCGAATGGTGGGGTAAGGTCAGTTTACTACGTTGGATAAATCTCCGCTGCATAGATGTGCAGTGAGGGGATACTTCTGCTAGAAGAGATGAGTCAGTCAAGACATTATGTACGTGTTCGTTCCTTCGAGCGGGGTGTCCTACCACTTCGCTGACCGAGGCAGCTCCTACGTTCTGCATGCCGCGCAGCCAAGCTGTTGGGAGCGTAAGCATACCTACCATGGGACACTGCGGGAAGCCTTTGGAACGGTCCATGGTACCGCCGTACCGGAACAGTTTAGGCCCCATGAGAAACCGTAGAGGCCACGATTATCGTAAATCAAATCCTCCTCGTATGTGATTTGACGATTCTATTGTCACACTCGTGGACGGCAAGAACGGCATTGAAACTGGTCCTCTTGTCGGGATCGTTTTACTGTTGATTCATGGTTGCGCCAAGGTTAGCAACCCCCAAAGGCCCCTTTCGTACGTGGTTCAACGAGAAGCTTATCAAGGCAATAAGCCTGTACGAACGAAAACTGAAGTATATATCCTCCCTCCTCCATCCCCTCGTACCTGCAAGAGCTGGTACCTTTCAATAGACACCACGATATAAGCTTTTATCAGCGAGCTGATTCCGCCAATTGTCAAATTTGTCTCACCTCTGCAATGGAGCCCAAGTCGTCCACGTCTCGAATCCAAGCCGACGAGAGCCCGCCGAGCTATGATGCAACAGCCGATGAAGACAGCGGAAAAGAGATCCTCAAGACTATAAAGACCACGCTATCTACCCAGGCCCGATCACCCCTCGGCGAGCCTTCGCCCATCGAGGTGCAACGGCTACGAAATTTCCCCTTGTATACCCTCCTCGTCGACTACCAAGTAGGCCTCCAGCGCAAGGTTACTTTAAGCCAAGCGGATGCAAATCACTTCTTACAACTCCAGGACAGCATGGAACTCTATGTCCAAGCGGCCGACGAGGTATGCCCAACAGAACAAGAGAGGCAAGCGCTTGGGCCATACTTCTGGTCGCATCTTCACAATCCGTGCCGAACCCTAGGGGTGCCATCGGACGTTGTGATTGTGGCGCTAGACCGATGGGCCACTTACCGCGACGCTGATGGCCGCTACAAGAGTTCTCTAGGACCAATCCGCCATAGCGAGGGCTTACGTTATCTTGCAATCAAGCTCTTTATAGATAAGAATGTCATGATCCGACGAATTTCTTCGACCTTGGACGAAGCTGAAATCCTTATTCGAGCACTAAACGCAAGACAAGGCGATTACTTCGAATCCCTGAACTTCGAGACCGTGGTTGAGCTGCGCCCGGGAGAAGGACTTAACGGATGGTGCCATGCCCACTTCGAGTCCTATACGCTGAATAAGAAGGGGACGGAATATCACCAGCAGCAGCAGAAAGGGACGAAAAGGGTCCAGCAGGAGCAGGCGCCGGGTATCAAACACGAACCGCTGTTGCAAAGAGCAAAGGCTTCCTTGATTGCCTTGAAACAGCGCGTTGCCCATGAACGCCTTAACCAGTTGATGGGAAGGCCGAGGATCACCCCGGCACCACCGGCACCGCAATATATCACCACGGACGATCGGATTACGGCTGGGTCCGTGGTCAATCCGGATTTCTGGAGGGATTGCAGTGATGTGAAGCACACTGGAAGCATCCTCTAAGAGTTACTCTGGGAAGCCGTTGCCTCGTAGCTTCGCGTCACCGCAGCAGAATGTCGCCCTATGGCAGCAGTACGCATTGAACATCTTCGGCTTCCCCAAAGAATTGCTGAGAGCAGATGGACCTCAAACTATCCTGCCGTGCTGCCCGTCCCGGTTGGCCTGCCGTCACCAGGTTTGAGCTCTGCCCTGAACAGCCACGCTTGCAGAGTCCACGTTCTCCCTTCGGAGCAGTTAGCAAGGCGACTGGGGAGGAGCTGAGAGCTGTCAATCTTTTCACGAAATGAATCAAGGCATGATTAGTAGCGATCGGCGAGAGTGCCAAACCAGCACGCGGGTGACAAAAATCGCCGGACTCCAAAACAGACATGTCTTCAGTCAGCTGAGGAAAGGTCATGAATAGAAGCAACTCCTTATAGTATACTACCTTATGCGTGTGTTTAAGCTATAACTAGAGGTGGAACGGCTGGGGTAAAGGTCTTTAGGAACGTGGTGAGTTTAATAGATTTTAGGGATTTAGGAGTGAATTAGAAGTCCGGCGATTGGCGAGTCCAGGCGATTTCTGTCACTCGCGTGACCAGTTACCCCCTAAGATTGGCAGGAGATAACCGCATTTCGGGACGACGAAGACCTCCTAGTACAGCATGCGGCAAACGGTAACGAGATGAAGCAGGGGTTCAGAAGGCTGTTCGGATACCTGCTTAGAGGGTCAGTTGCAATGACAAATCTTTCGATTCACTCTTGGGATGAATCACACTGCTCGAACGCGGCGGAAAGAGTTCTCTGGTTGTATCTCACTAGTATTTTCAGCTACCTTATCTCGCTTGGCATAATATAGATAGTCTCTGTATCTATCCTCTTTCAGTGGCATAAGCCCCAGATCCCCACACTTGCACTATCTCAAGCATAACCAAGAAAATCACTCCATAAACCCGTTCTCCCTCAGATACTTCTCAAACGCGGGTCCCCTGCTCGCCACCAGCTTGACCAACACCTCCGGCGCATCCATAACCTCCATCACGACCTCCACGATCTTGACTGAATCCGGCGCCTTCAACGCCTCGTCCTCCAGCACCTTCTCCATCTCCTCTTTTGTACTCACGCGCCAGAACGAGCTCTCCGGGCTCGGATGCGAGAACAGCGGCAGCAAGAACTGGTACCGACTCGGCGGAATCGCGTTGTACGGCTGCTTGGCGCCATGGATGACCCTCTCGATCGTATACCCGCCATTGTTGATGATGAAGATGATGGGCTTTACCCCAACCGCGACCATGGTGCTAATCTCCTGCACCGTGAGCGCTAGACTTCCATCACCGGTCACCAGGATAGTCCGCCCCCGTGGCATGCCCTGCTCGCGGTGCAGTTCATCGCGTGCGAGTTCCGCACCGAGAGTGCAGGGCGTGGCGTAGCCGATGCTACCGTAGTAGGTCTGCGTGATGTAGGTCACGTCGCGCTGCGGGAAGGGCACGGCGGCGAGACCGTAGGAGGCCGTGCCAGTGTCGGCGATGAGGATGTCGTGCGGTTGGAGGAAGGAGGCGAGCCGGGGCCAGACCCATTTCTGAGTGATGTGCTTGGCCGGGTCGATGGTAGCGAGGTCTTGTTGAGGGGGCGGGAGTTGCGGCATTGGGACGCTCATGGGCTGGAGGGTCTCGGCTAGGCGGGCGAGGAGGGGTTTAATGTGAGTATTTGCGTAAGCTTTGCCTTTGACCTGGAGGGTGTTAGTGATTGGGCTCGTCCCTTTGCGTACGGTTATCACTGGTGTTGGTAGTTTTGCTTACGTTGACGTCTGTTGGATTTATCTTGATAGTCGTCTCCGGGCGAAGTTTTCTGGAGAAAGCAGCATTCGTGTCCGCGGGAATGTCGCCTAGTAGGAGTACAAGATCACTTCCCTCGATGGCCTCTCCCACGCCTGGTGCACATACTTTGCCGCTGTAAATGCCAACGAAGCACTCATGAGTCTCATCGACAATGCCTTTGCCCATGCCTGAAGAAAAGATAGGGATCTTCAGCTTATCTGCCAATCGCCTGGCCTCGTCTTGCGCGCCGTGACGGTGGGTGAGTGCGTCCACGAAAAGAGCCGGGTTCTTTGAGGATCCCAGTGCTTGCATGATGGCCTCAATTGCTGTATCCTGGCTCTTTGCGTCGAATGGTAGTGACAAGTCAATGGGAGTCTTCAGCGGCTCTGCAGGCACGTGCTCGGCTACGATGTCCAGCGGAAAGAATATGTAGACCGGCCGCGACTGGATGAAGCATTCTCTGATCACGCGCTATAGCACGTCTATCAGACATGCGAAGACTACTTATAATCACAGGTACTCACATCAATTTCAGCGGGTGCCTTCTGGGCATCCCAAAGCTCAGCCTCCGCAACGCGCGCTGGTTTAGACATCTTTTTGTATACCTGGATACCAAGCATCAGCTTCTGCATCTCCTGGCCGTGGTCAATAGAATTGCCTACCCCATGATCTGGGTCTGAATCGATAGAGTGATGGATCAACATCCTCTTCTCCTGGAACAGCCGCGGCGTCTGCCCAACGACATGAATAACTTTGACCTGCTCCGCATGCGCGCCCACGACGCCGTTCAGCGCGCTCAGCTCGCCGACTCCGTGAGTAGTCACCATGACCCCCGGGACACCCTTTACTCTGCCATACCCGTCCGTGGCGTAAGAGGCGTTAAGCTCGTTCGCATTGCCAACCCAGCGGAGACCTTCCACGTCGTAGATGTGGTCTAGGAGGTCGAGGTTGAAATCACCGGGGACGCCCATGATTGTGGAGACACCGACTTGCTTTATCCGTTCCCAGAGGTAGCGACCTAAGGGTATAGTTGCCATGACGACTGGAGACGGACTTTGACTTGTAGAAGATTCACGGCGAAAGATATATGAAATAAAGTACAGCCAATTTGTTTGCTTAGTGTTGCAAGTGTGTCATGCAATAACAGCAGCAAGCGGAAGAGAACAGCTAATGATGACAGCAGTGAAGATTGCTTGAGTGATACAAGTAGCAATCGAGCAGACACCTCAAGCTTGGTGGTTAGGATAACAGCGGAGGATCAGTGTTGCTTGGAGGAGTCGCATGCCCTTGCTTGGCCATCAGTCTCCACTCATTCTCCGCAATACCCGAAAAATGCAGGGCATACGCCACGTGCAAGCTACACGAAACTGGTGCTTCGAGGACTAGTTATCAAGCATTTCACCGATTGGAGGTCATGAAGAATCTCTGGTCCTTTGTCCGAGGCTATGGAGGGCGCAGCGAGGGTTTTGGTTGCAGTGACGAGTTACCTCGGCTACATACGGCTTTACTGCAGCGAAGTCGGAGGAGACTGGACCGTCACATCAATATCAGAGACACAAGATGGCATTGAACATCACGAAAGTATGTTTACGAAATGTACCAAAAACAAGCCTAGGGGTCCTGGCCGCAGATACTTGAAGCAACCCATAATCTTGCCGAACGCTTCCCAAAAAGCTCAAATGCGCAACGCTCAAAGCTCATCCTTCAGCAGTGGTCACCTCTGTCGCACCGGCAAGCGAGTTGTTCTTTGCTTCTTCGTAGGTCGCCAGCCTGAAGTCATATGAGAGCTCAAAGTCCGCCTTCGTGTTGCCCTTGAGCGGCTCGAAGTCCACTATCAAGGAGTCCTTAACGGCGAAGACAGCGTCGTCGGTAATGTACTTGTCGCGGCGATCGAAAATCTGAGTCACTATTGGTTTGTATCCCGGCGCAGTGACCTACGAAAGGGAGTCAGTCACTACAGTCCCACAAACAGACAGTAGCATAGAATAGACTCACGATAAAGTGTATGTGCGCCGGCCTGTACGGGTGTCTGTCTAACAACTGAAGTATCTTCCCAGCGGGGCCGTCAAATGGGATTGGATAGCTCGTCGGCCTCAAGCAATAGATTTCGTACTTCCCATCCTTCCCTGTCGTGAACCGACCCCTGAGATTCATGTCAGGCTGGTCCGGATCCTGCTGCTCATACAGCCCATTGGGCGCCGTATGCCATATATCCAACTCCGCGCCCTCAATCGGCTTGCCCGTTAGGTAATCCGTCACCTGGCCGTGCATCCATGTGTTATCCCCATTCTCTATGCCAGATACAATCGTGTCGCCCATGGCGCGCTGAGGAGCGTCTTTCCGCCAGAAGGGGCCTAGGATTGCACTTGCGGTCGGCGCGTCGGAGGCGTCTGTGGCAAGCTTGTAGGTGATCTCGTCGACAAGGGATTCGAGGCCTAGGACGTCGCAGACAAGCTGGCCTTCGTTGCGGCGGTCGTCCGACATGCGGCCGGCTTCGTTGATCTGGTTGTTTGTCAATTACTGGCGTCGTAGCTGACGAGCAAGCGAGGAAGAGCATCATACAAGTTCCACTCCTGCCATCCACTCGTCGACTGTGAGCTCGTTCTCTCGTGCCCAGTCATGGAGGTGTTGTATCGCGCTTCCGATCACCTGCCGTATGCGCGGCGAGGCTTTAGGTCCCGTCGCATTGATAACGTTCTGAGTGAAGGTCGGATCGAATTTGGAGGCCAACTTCGAATCGCCGTTCGCAACAACATTCTCGGTCATCGTGTCTAACTGAGAGTATAGTCTAGGATAGTATACAAAACAACGTCAATACTGCGCGGATGTCTCAGCAAGCAAGCAAAGGATATACACACGGATACTAATTGACTTACTACGATATATGCAAAGCGCTTCTGAACAACTACTGTAAGACTAAACAAAAGATCACCCCGACTGCAGCAGTAAGCTCTGAGGCGTATTATAGTGGGGAGCCCTCGCGGGGCATCGGAAGGCGCACCAGTGGTTGCCGGTTGAGGTTTGCGCGCCTCTAATGGCGGCAAATGGAACGGTCGATACATCCTGTGTGCTTGGAAGTGGTGATACGTGACCTCAAAGGACGGCAAGCTCTGCTTCAAGGTCCTTTCCTGGCATACGGAGGAAGCACCAGGAGACCCAGGACGTTCGAGGCAAGGAGCGGATTCGGATGCCGTCAAACACCTTACTATCGATATAGAGATCACGTGCGCGATATATGCTCTGTACCTGAGCGATCTCACAGCTCGGAGCTCATACACCACAACCGCAGAGACCCTTACCACCACCTACAATGTCCTCAGGCTACGGCCTAGCCGGCGGTACGACATTCCTCGCTCACATCCTCCCATTGTTCCGCCCAATTGTCCTCCTGCACCTGCCCGCAGCTCACATCCATCCGGAACTCATTCCAACCACTCAACACAGACCCTCAGAGCGCCCAAGGAAATTACAGAACTGTTAGAAAAGATACTGACACCGCGCAGGGCCCTCCCGCTGCTTCCCGTTCTGGCAAGAAGTCCTCGCCTGCTACGTCACCAACACCTCCACCGACGACGACTCCGGAAAGGCGAAATGCACGCCCGTCCTTGACGACTACTACGAGTGCCTGCACCACAAGAAGGAGGTACGATCGCCGAACAGATCTCATCATTAGCCACATTGAAGGGACTCGAAGCTGACACAAACCCCAAGGCCGCCAAAACCCGCGCCCTCCAAGCCGCTTACCGAAAAGCGCAGGCTGCGCACCCGCGCGAAGATGCGCCGTCGGCGGGCCAGATAAGGAGTTTAGGGTTGTTGGATGCGCCTGCGCCGGAGAAGGACATCAAGCGGCCGAGGGTCATCCCGAGTGTGAGGGACGATGGGGTTGCGTAGACCGCTGAGAGAACGGGAAGGGCAGGGGCTGTATATACCACATCAATGAATTGGGGTTGTGAAAGGCATGAACAAGCGGACCGGTGATATTGTTGCGGTGAGACGATGTCGGAGGAGGAGATGCACACATTTGCTGGGGTGGTGGTTCTGGGAGTGTCATTGGAGATGATATGCCCGGGCGGTTGTGCCGATGGACTTGTGCTATGAGCTCACCGTACAGTCTCATACCGCCATCTCGCCTCCGCACCCGGTGAGTGTGATCCTTCAGCCCAGTCGAGTCTTGAGACCGGCATCTGCCTTTCATCCCCTGGCCTCTACTTTCACCGCAAACATATAGCTTCCCCTCCTGACCAACTGTCTCCCCAGCACCCACCATCTCTTCCAATCCAGCCACCATTGCTCAAAACACACCCCTAACCTCCACACCCTCATCCCCCACCCTAAACGCCTCCCACCTCCCCACCCTCTCCCCAAATCGGTCCGTCAGCACCTCGACCGCATTAACCATCTCCGCCATCTCCGCCCTCCTCCCTCCTCCACCACCGCCACCATACACAACAGCCGCATCCCTCCTCCCCTTTGGCAAACAGCTCACGAAAACATGCACATCGACCAGGAACGGGAATGTGCGGCCCAACGCCGGCCGCGCCGTGTTTGAGGCGAAGATCGAGGGGTAGGGTTCAGGCCCTGCCCTATGCAGTGCCCGTGCCTGTGCTTGCTCGCTACCAGGCTCTGCATTTGGGCCTTGGACAGGAGGTTCGACGGGCCCTCCGCCTGGAGTGGGACGAGGAGTTATCGCGCCGTTTGTCAGCACGGTACAGATGGAGTGGGTGCGTGTTAGGTGGGTTAGGGAGCGGAGGGTTGTGATTAGGAGGGTGTGTGCTGGAGGATGTCAGTGCTGTATTTGAAGGAGCGAAGGGGGGGAGGGGTGGAGCGCAGCGAGTAAGGAAGATGGGAATTAAGGGGAAGCGGGGCGGACCTTGTACGTAGTCGGTTTTCATCAGGGGAGACAGGACGTGGGTGATGTTGCCTATGATGATCATGCCTGTTTTTCCGGTGGATGGACCGCTTTCTTCGGATGAGATGCGCTCCGGGGGAGCCTCTGACACCGTTTCTGTGACAGGCTCTACGTGCGGCGATAGAGGCGGCTCAGGTGCCTCCGCCGCGCTGTCAAATAGCATATCCTCCTCGTCCTCATCTTCGCTGTCTCCAATCTTACTTACTGTCCGTCTCATACCCGGTTCTCTCGGCATGGGCGGAGGCGAAGACGGCATAGGTGACGACTCGGCAGGCGCCGCTTGTGGTCTCTCGAGCTCATCCCTAATCTCACCTATAGCTTCGATCACGCCCACGAAGTCAAAGACACGCATGATCTTGACACGGTCGAGCATCTTAGCTGCGGCTGTCTCTTCATCGGCGTCTTCTTCCACGTCGATAGCAGTAGTCGTTGCATCGGCTCCATCACCGGGTCGACTGGCGTTGCCAGCATCAGGATCGTAGGATTGGCCAGACTCGGAGCCACTGGCTGACTTGCGAGCTTTTTTGGAAGTACGCTGTGATCTGAGATGGGAGATCAAGGTGCTGTGGAGACGGAGCACGGAGAAGGTGCCGGTTGTATCGATGATCGCAGCGGGGGAGAAGGGGTTGGCAACGAGGTGGGTGGCCAGGAGGTTGTTTGAGATCTGACGAGAAGGGAAGAATCAGATACAGTTTAGCGATTTAGTAAGACGAGCCGATGGAAATGAGAAGACTTTTACGCGAAAGTTGCATCCATAGATGGCCGTCCTCGCCACTTAAGCGAAACTTGATGTTGCAGAACGAAAGGGACGTGGAGGACACGGAATATCCAGCCTGGCGTAGGGACTAAACTGACATGGCTCGAAAGATGGACGACTTCCAAGGAAAACCTCGAATGTTGAAATACTTAAGCACCTACAGCAGTCTTCCCAGTCCCCTTCTCTCCGCTAATGCAGCTGATATTTCCATAGTCAAACCCCCCGCGCAGCGCGTCATCTATGGCAGAGCATTCGGTACCAACGCGTCTGCGCTTTGGGCTCGGCTCCGACGATTTAGCTCTCAAGGTTTCATAGAGCGTTGATGCTAGGATGGGTTGAGCAGCTGAGGCCGTCATTTTATATTCATCGAAGGGCATGTAAGGGCTGTGATGAAAAGGTCCGGGTTGGACCAAAGGGGCTTAAGCTCTTCTTGGGTGTTAGGTTTCAATGCAAATATCTCTGTACTGCATCGACTCGGCATAGAGTTGTAGGGGTCCCTCATGGGGGCCTTGAGTCTAGCCACCTACCAAGGCAGGTTCAAAAAGCAGCAGTATAGCAGCACGCCAATCCGATTACATGGGATATTTCTCAGGGACGGTATAAGCTAAGCTAGGTGTAAAACGGTACGTGAAGCCACGCCCCTGCCGCGCCAGTCCAGGCTCAGGTATCCAGCCGTTGCCCAATCTGCGCCATAATCGCCATACAACAACACAATGATACAAAGGAGACTCCTGTGGAAAGGCTGCAGTCTAAAGCTGGCTTTCCCCCTTGGTGAAAGCTTGTGAACAGAAAGGCATAGCGCGCTCATGAATCGTTGTACCCAACACGTCGATCTGCGTACTGTTTCCCTCTCCCGACATTCCGATAAACCGTGTTGACGACACTCTCACGAGCCCCGTCGCTGCTCCGGCCGCGACCGCCGTCCACCCTTCAGCGACTTGACGCGGCTCAGAAACCCGCCAACGCCCTGCTTCTGTTCGCCATCACGCCCGCTGTCCACCGTTACTCTTCGCTCTAGAGGTACGCCTCTCATCGGACTGCTAGACGCGCCGGCTCTGCTCGGTTCCTCCACCACCCTCTCACTTTCAGCAACCTTGATCGAAGCGCCCTTCTTCTCATATGCCTCATCGTAATCATCAAAGAACGGGTTCTTCTCGTACATCTTGATACTGCCATCCGTAGTCTGCGGACCACTGCGTCCGTTGATCGCAGCGAACTGAGGGGTATCTGGAGAGGTGGCGCCAACAGGACGGACTTCGTAGCGCGCTTCAGGTGATCTGATGGCGCCTTGTTCGCCGAAGCGGGGACGTGGCTGTGAGATGCCGCGAATGCGCTGCGCGAGGGACTTCTTGCGAGTGATACCGTTGTTCTGGAAAGCTTGTGCTTCTGCCTCGGACTCGCGGCGCTGCATGGCGGTGCGCGAAGCTGGTGCGCCTTCGAGGAAGGTCGAGGTGCCGAGTCCGTACGTTTCTTCCCCGTGGATGATTTCGCCTCGGTCCTTGGGGTTGAAGGACATTGTGCGGTCGACTGACGGACGCTTCTTCTGTTCATATGGCTCGGCGCTTGTGGTTGCGTAGTCGGTGAAGCCTTCGGTGCCGCGGCCGTGGAACTGGTCAAGATCGATGTTCTTCTTCAAGGGCCCGGAACCTCCAAGCGCGTTGTTGGCCGATCCAGCTGGGAAAGCCTGCATCGGAGCTCGATTGTCCTTCCTGCGGTTGCGGTGCGGGTTACAGGCATCGAAGGGTCCGTCGTGATGGAAGACTAAAAAGCCGGTCAGCAGAGGTTCAGTCTCGAGAGAGGTGCTACACACGTCCTGCCCCGTAGATGCCAGTCACATCTAGCTTGTCAATCAGATCCACTCCCTGCGCCCTCTTGGGTCTGGCGGTTCGCCCATCACGCGGCCTCGGATCTTTGCCCCTCACGTCTTTCTCCTTTCGCTTCTCTAGGCGCCTCTTCTCCTCCTCTGTGGTCAATGAGCCTTTGTCAACCATTGAAGATTCGGAGTTGCGCCTCGGTTTTTGGTTCTCACCACGGCCGGGACTGGCAAAAATGTTGAGTTCTTTCAGCTTTGAGGGCGCACGCGCTCCAGTGCGCAACCGCAGTTCCTCTTCGGTGGATCGGGATGGGCGATGGCCTTGCGTGAGCGGTGCTCCAGGTTGTTGTGGTGCAGGATAGGGGCTCGTGCCTGCAGGTCCGTTTGTTAGCTCGAGAGTTGCCACTCAGCGGTTTGCGAAGTGTGTACCGTTTGCACCGTTGGTCACGGGCGCTTTGTTGTTCAAGGCCATGTCGTTCTGCGGTTTCGGGTAGTTAGCGAACAGCGCAACGAAGTCTTTGAATTTCGCGTCCATGATAGGCGCTGTTGAAGATGTTCAGGGACGATGCGACGATCTGCAGAGATGGCATAGCCTGCGCGATACGCTGTGTTACACACGCAGCGCACCCTTGTCTGGGATCGGACAGCTGCAGGGGTTGATGTTGTGCCGACGTACAAAGAGCTGCGCGGCCTGGTCTTCCACCGTCGCCTTCTTTGGCGATGTCCTACCCGCTTCAACAGACATGCCGCCAGCCGCTGTTTGCGGTGCTCGAAACGGTTCGCCTTCGAATTCGGCGAGGAATGGGTTTCTCGACACCGGTCGATTGTTGGGGTCGGTTCGCGGTGACGGTAGAGCTGGTGAAGGGAGAGCTGGCGATGCGGCTCCTCGATTGCGGAAAGGGTTGTTCGAAGGCAGGTCGAGGGCCAAACCAGGGGAGGGTCTTCGGTCTAATAGCGCTCGCGATCAGGACGGGTCTGAGTGGCAAAAGAGGAGCGCGAAATTGAGGTACGTGTTTGGAACAGGCCGGGCATGGGAAACCTGGAAGGGCTGCGAAGCGCGCGCAGCAAGGAAACTTACCGGCCATCGCAGGCTGGGGGGCTAGCTCCATGACTGTTTATTGGTGTCTGATCCTGGCAATTCCTCGACCAAGTCCAGCGACAACAGCCAACAAAGACCCGACGTCAGTCGTTGGCAGAGCTGGTGCGAAAGGCAGAGGCAGAGGCGTGGACGCTGCGCGGGAGAATCCCGTGTCAACAATGTCAGGATCGCCGGTTAAGCGACGCCTCCTTTGGGTGCCGTAGCCCAGGAATGAAGGGAGGTACGGAGGTGAGCCCGGGCTAGTTCGAGTGTAATCTGTGCTATCGTCTGAGGATGCAATATCGAGGAGATGCTAATGCAAGCTGACGACTAATTCAGGCTGGTGATAGCTGGGGTGCGGGCGATAGGTGGGTTGGGTAAGGTGAAGGTGTTTGGATTGAAGGAATTTGGCCACGGTCGGGAAAGAGCGCTCTCGCGTGCTGGGCTGAGGCCGCATTTCAGCACACGTCGCGCCTGCAGCACGAGCACATGCCCGCGGCGATTGCTGCTAACCCTCGTATCCAGCGCCCCCTATTTGCAGTCTAGAGCGCGATCAATTTGGGTAGCGTGACAGATCCGCTGGTCGATGTTTGTCAGAGTCGGTCAGAGTCGCTCGCGCGCCGAGTTCAGGGCCTGATGGGCCTGATCTCTGGCACCAAACGCGCCAAACAACGCCCTGGCGTCTCCGCCTCGAAATGCCAAAATCTCCCAAAATCTCCCACGCTCGCCGGCAGATCGCCGTGGCACCAGCTTCAGCAACACTGCACCCATTGTGTCACGACCCTCTCTGCACCTCTTCCCTCCGGCAACGGCATCACCAGTCACATGCCCTCCCGCTGCAGACAAAACCCCAGCTCGAGCACGCTCTGAATCCCGCCTAGATCTCACGCTATCGCCCAACACCGTTACCACCGGGGTCCACCTGTCAGGGGTCAAACCCCCGACCGAGGGACGTTTTGCGGGGAAGGAGCCGGATCCCGGATCCAGCGTGGTCTGCTGCAGCATCTCCAAGCCGCCGTGCGCCAGCAGCGCCTCTTCCGTTCCGCGGTGCTGCTCCGCCATCAACCGCATCTCAGCCCGGCCTTCTTGCACCCGCAGCCTACCAAGAGCTTCGAAAATCAACAAAATCCGCCACCGAAGCATTGGTTCATTCCCGCATGCATAGCCTTGCCCTGTCTTTGCAACGCCATGGCCGAGCCGCAGGACTCAGTTCCTAGGGAGGAGTATTACGGTGGCTACTCACGGTTTGAGCTCGAACTGGAGGTGCCTCAGCCAACAGGCCTGCTGCTAATATTGATGTCGCTGACTGAGTCTGGCTGCAGTTCGTCCAGTGTCTCGCCAATCCACACTATCTTAATCATCTGGCTACCCAGAAGCTCCTCGACAACCCCGAGTTCATCGCCTATCTTGACTACTTGCAGTATTTCAAAGAGCCCAAATATGTCAAATACCTAGTGTAGGTCAAGAACCGTCAAACTTCCCTTAGCGCAGCATCCCAGCCGGCCGAGATGACTGACAGCGCTTTACGTACCGCAGCTATCCAGGCCCAACCTTGCGGGCACTTCAGTTGCTGCAGCAGGAGCAGTTCCGTAAAGACATCCTGAGCCCACAGCTCGTTATGAGGATGGTCGAGGAAGGCCTCAAGGCTAGCGAAAGGGACCGTCCCTGAATCCCCCGTCTAGCTCAAATGGACCTTGGGAAGTTACCGCCAGCACACGGCTTAGCCTAAACCTCGCTCCAGCCAGCTGGCACACGTCAGCCCCACTGTTGGGATCGTGAGGTTGGATGTGGCTTGGTTTTCATGTGCATTGAACACGGCTCACAGCGTGTTCCATATCTAGTACCATGCTACTGGAGCCGCCGTGGGGACTTTGATGCGTATCATGAGCGCGGCCACTGACGACAGGGCTGCAGTCACGAGGAGCAAACGTGAGGTCAAGAAGGAAACGCAATGTCTGAACACTTTTTTGTTCTATCAATTTGAACACCGGGTATCTTTATGACCGTGCAAAAATGCCCACACATACGCCCCGTCAAATGCATAAATCCCCTCGTTCCTCTACTCTCTCCACTGCTTTGCACAGGTCGTACACTACCATCGTCAGCTCAGTCATTCCAACTCGCCACCTCTCGACCTACCCTAAAGAACGAAGTCATAGGCTCATCCGCGCTTCGAATCTGCAGCTGATAGAAGTACGCCTCACTTCCCTCGCACTTCTCGTTCGGGCATTGCACTGTACTGCATCAGCGCGCTTCCTTATTCCCTCCTCTGCTTCGCCAGAGCTAGGCCCAACAAACAAAACTCACCCTCGGTCTTGTCAGCATTCTTCCACGTATCCGCCCCGCCCATGACATCCTCGACCTCCTTCCGCTTCATGGTCTTGCGCTCGTAGTACCGCTTGTCGAGCACGTATTGATAGGGGCAGGTTCGGCATTCGAAGGCGTTTTTGTCGGAGAGGTGCGGAGAGACGTCGTTGTGAGGCAGCCGGGCGACGGTGAGCATGTTGCTGCATGCCGGGCAGACTGTATATAGGCGTACTCGTTAGCTAGATGTCCAGAGGTGGCTGACTACTGGCCAACTGGGGATTCTCGCGTCATGGATGCCGTGGAGAAGGGGACGAAGCGGAAGTTTAAAAGAAGAGGACATACAGAGCAACATCTTGCTAGCTTTGCACCGTTCTAATCGGTATGAGTCTCATACGAACTTTTGACTTGCTTCGCGCAACTTGCAGGATTCCACATTTACAAGCCTTATCGATAACGACCGGCGCAATGCAGCGGGCCGAGAAACCGGGAGTGGGCGCTTTCAGCCGCCTTGTCACCTTGTCACAGCCGCTTGAGACGCGCGCCAGCTTTATTTAGTGACAACTCACTTTCTTGCCAGACTTCTCCTCCACACACGGAGGAGTTGCTTACTGATTATCGTGGACAGCAAGTCCTTTAAATCCCTCCACTGACTCAGATCTACAAACCACACCACTACCGCATTTTCGAAGCGCCCCTAAGCACCCCACGTACCACCACATACTCTTGCCGGGCTCCGAAGCCCCAAGCAACCGCCCTAGATGGCCGACGAGGTACTACTCCCTTCACAAACGTTCGCCAAACAGCCATACTGACAATCCATCAAGGGCGCCTCCCCCCAAGAACTGATCCTCGAAGCCTGCCGCCGCAACAACACCGATCTTCTCTCCGAAGTCCTCACCGCCCTCTCCAAAGCCTCCAAAAACCCCACCGCCCACATCGCCAGCACCCTCAACACCGCCCGCGACGGCATCGGCAACGGCGTCCTCCACCTCGCCGCCTCAACCGGCTCCTACGACGTGCTCGACATCCTGCTCGACCAAGAAGGACTGGAGATCGAC
>Ga0181471_100053_pt1 | contig 27372 bp, 15 predicted proteins | sample InSIn5gowninarea_FD_119083 | JGI IMG/M metagenome (GOLD analysis project Ga0181471, IMG submission 119083) | Clean room microbial communities from NASA Spacecraft Assembly Facility at Jet Propulsion Laboratory, Pasadena, California, USA -... ...
CATTCACAATGGGTATCACCGACTTCTTCAGCGACGTCTGGGAGACCTTCTCCCACCCCTCGGCTGACGCCGAGCACCCCGTCCAAGGTGGCACCAGCACCAAATCGCCCGCTTCCGGCACCGACGAGGAGAGCGGCGATGAGGCCGAGGTCAACAAGCAGGACGCAAAGTCGGGCGGCGACTCGGGAGAGCAGGGACACAAGCCTTCTGAGGAGCCCGAGGAGGAAGAGGAGGAAGATGAGGACGAGCCAGACCCAAAGGACAAGCTTGAGAAGGGTAAGTGATTCTGGGCATACAGGACAGGCCGAAGAATTCGAGAGGGGGACCAACTCCTCTGCAGAATCATTCTGGATCGAGTGCTCATGGATGGTGCATTTACGGGATTCCATCCCAATCCAACGCATTACTCGACAGACACTGGAGAAAGATAGCTGGGCTAACATTCATCACAGAATGCGCTGAATCCAAGGAATGCCACGGCCCCAAGCACCACTACGATGAGTGTGCCCAACGAGTAACAGGCCAGATTGAGAGCACAGGCAAGGCCGAGGAGGACTGCGTCGAGGAGTGTACGTCACCATCCAAACCCCAGCTTTTACTTTGCTCGGCAATCAGCTAACATGTTGCCCAGTCTTCCATCTCGCCCACTGCGCAACTCAATGCGCTGCCCCCAAGCTCTTTGCTCAGCTCAAGTAAACCCGATCTACCCTCCCCTCATATACGACACTTCTCCTGTACCAGCGTATAGATAGTGGCATCATTAGGGTCAGCTATTCGGATTGCGTGCAAACGATCAAGACCGTTATGGATGACTGTAAATACCAAAGTCATGTTTAGAAATATCACTGTACTTCTATCTCTCCCTTCAGCCTGAACTTCACTTTGCATTGCCCACAAAGAGAAACACGATTGATTCTAACTATGGGCGACTAAATCCTACGATAAATACGCATTGTAGGTGTGGCTGTAGATTCAGTGTATTGACAATCATGAAGACGTGTGATTACCTGAGTCACAACAAAACCTGGTCGGGACTTTCCTTTCATAGTCCCGAGAAGTCTTCTAACATAAGTTGCACAGTAGATACTAGGTTCCATGGCACGAAACCCTACAAATTCATACTTTTATGAAGCCACTGCCGCAATTCAAAGTATGTCATCACGACTAGTTATCGAGAAAAGGGTTTGAGTCTCCCCCCTTCTCCCTCCCCCACACCCTTTCAACTTCCTACGCACGCTCACCGTCCACGACGGCACCCTCTCCCTCTCCCTCATCCCTCGTCAACCTCCCGCGCTTGGTTTCAAGTCCCAATCTCTTGATGCCGAGCGCCAGCGGCAGTGGTAAAATAGCCAGCGCAACCACGGCCTGAAAAACAAGCGAATAGTACATATTACCCGGGGGCATTGCATCGCCAGCGGCGTCGCCGCCGCCCCTCCCAATTTTGCGCACAAGGTCCAAATCGACGTGCCGCGAGTCCTTCAATGCATCCATGATGATGATGAAGACGGCACCGACAATCTGGCCGCTGACCCAACAGATGGTGGAGCTGACTTCGGGGCTGGCTGGGAAAGTGATTTCGACTAGGAACTCGAGGGCAATGGGGAGCAGGGAAAAGGACGAAGCGCCAAGTATGGCGCTGATGATGTAGGGTGCGGCTATTGTGCGTGTCTGTGGCGCCCAGATCATGGCGAGATAGGATAGGCCGAGCAGGGGACATATGATCTTGATGCCAGTGAGGTACGCGTGTGTGCGGTCGATTATTGGACTGATAACGGCGCAGCCGATGAGGCCGCTTACAATGAGGACGGCGCCGCATATGCCTGCTTCGTCTTCTGAGTAGCCGAATGGATAAAGGATCTGGTTCAGCAGGCTGGAGATGGCGTTGAAGAGGCCGACATAGGCGCCAAAGGTGAGGAAGATGATGTAGAAGGAGGGAGTGCGCATCATAACGCCGAGGGAATGAAAGATTGGTGCTTTGGGTACGGCACATGAGGCTGAGGGTGGGGTTGGAGGTGCTGCGGGAATGAAGAGTGATGGGACGCAGGCTACGGATGCGATGATGGACACAATCAAGACCGTGGTGGGTACAGAGCCGAAGAATGGGTTTACGAGTGATGCGACCTATTCGGCGTGGTTAGCTCTTGTGTTTTTGTTTTCATTTTGTGTCATGATAGATGCAACTTACAGCAGCACCAAACGGATTCGCCATGCTTGCCAACGCTGTCGCCCCTATGCGTCCCCTCTCAGTGAACCACATGTCACTGTATCTCGTCGGCGCTGCCAGTACAAAGGGCTGCGCCAGTCCTGTTACAATCTGGCCCACCATGACGACTGCAAAGTTCCCTCCTTTTGCCGTGGTGCCTGCATATCTAACCCAGTTCCCTACCAGGAGTAGAGCGGAGGCAGCAAGAATAGACGGTTTAGGGCCCTTGTGCAAGAGGTAGATGACGAAAGGAGAAGAGATGGCAAAAGAGAGAAGGAAGCCAGTTGAAAGCCAGTTGATGGTTGACTCGGGTACATCGAAGTAGAGTGCTGCGGTAGTGGAGATGGGCGCAAATGTTAACCACTGTGTCTTGTATCAGTTCACCCGTACGTATGTAGATGGATCCAATGCCGTCTCTTGCAGACAGTAGGAAAAGACAACGAGAAGAAGATTTGTGAAAGCGCTGATTGTGCAGTATTTCAAATCCCAGGAAACCGATGCAAGGTGTCTCTTAGATCTTTTGGACACTTCATAGAAACGATGATAGCAGGTAAAGACGTTCGGTCAACTTACATCCCAACTGACGACGATGTTCAGTAGCACCAGCTGCACCAGCCCAAACCATCGCCTCTTGTACACTTTGTAATGTGTATGGCTAGAAGCCCGTCTCCTGCGGCGCATTCCAAAACTCTTGGGCCAGCGCCGGCGCGACTCGCCCTCTGTGTCTAGATCGAAGACTTCTCCTCTTACAAAGCCAGCTCTGCGATGGGATGATCCAGACACGGCAGTATCATATTCGACGTCTTCGGCGAGGATGCCAACATCCTTCTGCATCGTGTCGTAGGTGTGTGTGCGCGCCAGGTCGTCCATGATGATCCACAATTGGTGGGGCGGGTTACGTGCTCTCTTCCCGCGAGAGACTTGTACTTCCCACCTAGTAGGAACCCCTTGGAAGCTTTTGACGCCAATCTTCCAAGAAACGCTAGCAAAACGATATCAAGACACGGGCCGCTGCTGGCAGCAAAGGCGATGTATGTGATCACAAGAAACTGAGATGGCAGGTGCGAAAGCCATGTTTATCCTGAGTTTCCTTATCGGCACGAGCGTTGCTGTGTGTCCAATCCCGAATGATGCGAAGCCCTGTACCTGGCAGGGTGCTTTTCGTGTGAGAGGTCGTGTGCTAATAATGGGCTCTACAATGAGGAAAAGGGCCGATTGGTGGACACGGGCCTGCATCCACATTTGGCGCTAGCAGGTAAATCATGTATCGCACAGAACAGCCAGGCGCCTTGTTCCGCTGTTGCCGAGATTGGGGGAGGGCGCCTTATTGATTGCATTCGCTAGACTCTTGTCCCAGTATCAGACGGTAATGCACGAGGACTGCGGGGTAACTTTGCTATTCATCATTGTAGTTACTCGACATGCTCGTACCGCGGATCTATTTCGGACCATTAGTCGTGAATAGTTTTCAACTTGAGCATCATCAAGATGAATTTACTATTCAACCCCAAAGGATGGTGCCGATCTGCGGGGATGAACGTCGACTCCGGCGAGTCCTGCATGCAACGCGTAAAGGTCAGAAACAGAGTGACCCCATCCAAGGGGGTTCTTTGCTCGTGAAATAGCCGCGTCACATCAACACAAAACCCGGATTACGGAAACCTTGGCAAGCCGTTTACTGTCTTCACTCCCGAGAACTCTAATAAGCCTCTTTCGGACCGTATTGGACCTGAGTACGTAGTACAACACATGTCTCCTTCGGACCGTATCGGACCTGAGTACGTATGTGATTCTTTTTGCTATTCTTCATTTCAGATCTTCTAATTGCAACTTGGTCCAAACATTTCAGGCAAGCATTCTGCTCGACTCGTTTATCTACAAAAGCGATGGACAAAGGTGGCTTCTCACAATCCACTTCGCTCTAACAAACACCAACAGTGCTTCCTAAAGATACAAACCATCAGAGTAAATGCTACTAACATCCTAACACGTCACCAGACTATCCTTCGCAAACTCTTCCGTTTCAGCATCGTTCAGACTCTTTTCCCCGCAAAACTCAAAACCGCCTTCATTAGGGACTTAGAGCGTCACACTAACTCGCGTTTTCGGCTAGCGCCGTCAGCCATCTGGCGACCGTCCGCCCTCGGCTTTTGAGCTTGATCAAATCCTAGCATTGACACATGCAGAGAATGTCGATTCGATCCCCATGGGCTCTTTCCAAGCTTTCAACTCATAAATTGTTTCGGCTTTAGTCTTCATCTGCAGAATACCCTGAGGGTGTCAATATCGAGTGTCATCAAGAAAGTCACCAGCATATCCACGTTGCCACAACGAGTAGTACATTACCATGTCAATGTTGTTGTACTTGTATTAGTCATGATTACTTCTGATGCTTATACTTGACATTATACAACTCGGAACATCTTCGCCTCACAAGGCTGAATTGTTATATGTCGTACACTGGCTACAATCCGCACGTGATTTAAAGGTATCCAATCGCACAGATCTTACTGTGTGTTTGAATTTTACTTTGATTTGTACAGCTGCTGGATCAGCCTAGTACCGAACCGTCGCTCCACGGACTGTTGCATACGTCATACCAAAAAGCACGATGTCACGTGATCTACGAGTTGCAACTCGTAACAAGGTTTCCCCTTTTTTGCCAAATTACGCAGGGCCCAAAAACCCGAGTCATGGCTATACTACGTACTACAGAGAAAGAATCTAGACGGGCTCTAAGTCAGATTTAAGCACAAAGCACTGGTACCAAAGACATGAAATTTTAATTGGCTATGACAAGAAAGCAAGAACAACCCATGTAGTAGCAACGAGACATAATAAAATAATACGAAATCCTTCTAAAAACTGCGTGTTTTACGCCCTATGTGGCGTAAAGATCAGGTCGCACCGATCATGCCTCGAGCGATACCCATTCGCCTCAAACGGCTCCATAGCCTGCGGTGTTGTCTCGGGCGCCAATGTAATTCTGAACGCTCTCACCGTGGCGACGAGAATAAGCCGCATCTGGTACGTTGCCATGTTGCCACCCGGACACCTTCTCGCTCCGACGCCAAATGGCACTACAAGACGCCGCCTCTCAGCGCTATGCTCGTCATCGTCGTCCATCCAGCGCAGCGGGTTGTACGAATCAAAGTCGGGGAAGAGATCAGGTCGCTGCCGACTCATGGAAAGAGATTGTGTAGTCACGACCGTGCCTGCGGGAAGATAGTAGCCCAGTACGTTTAGTCCGCCCTTGGGCACCAGACGGCTTCCAGTCAGTGCGACGGGGGGTCGGAAGCGCAGGCCTTCCTTGATACAAGCGTCGAGCAACTTCAAAGAATCCAGGTCCTCGTAACCCTCATGCGCAATGACTTCCTTGTACAACTCCTTCTGCAGCTGCTGGTTCTTTGCTAACTCGTAGTAGATGAAGGCCAGCGCCGACGACGTCGTCTCTGTAGCAGCGAGAACCTGACCCGCCATTTCCGCCCCGAGTTCTGGGCTTGTCCAGGACTGTGTGGGATACTTTGCCGTGTCGTCGGTGAACAGTTGGTGAACGTTGGTTTCTTGGTTGGATTCGAGTTGTGTTTTAGCAGCTTGTTGACAGAGGTTCGAGCCAAGCTCGAAGAGCTTGTCACTGGATTGCACGCGGAAGCGGGCGTGGGGGAAAATGGGGACGTATTGGAGCCATTCGAAGAGCCAGGAAGGTAGGCACAGGCGCCAGACGACAAGGAAGTTGTACTCGCCAACCACACGGGGAAAGTCGCTAGCGTCGAGGTCGACAGCTGAACCGCCCATGATGATTTGAGAGTTCTTGAGTGTACAGATACGTAGGTGGTGGACGATGTCTTCTGACCTTTTGCCGTCCGACACTCCCAGATCCCGCACCATGTTTTCGATGATATGGACAAAGGTCGTGTGCGATGCCTTGAGATTCTTGGTCGTAGTAGCAATCATGACGGGGTGTCTTCGTTGCCGCGCAATGTCGTGCTGAGGATATGTGACGGTCCAGTCGTGGCCGCCGACCCGGAGAGCGCGGATCGACGTGGGCGATGTATCCAAGTCCTTTCTTACAAAGACCTTTTCTACGGCCTCAGGATCGTTCAGAATCACTAGATTGGGAGCAATTCTAACAATCGGGCCGTACTTCGCCATGAGTTTGTCGGCTTCGAGGGAGAGCCGACCATGCCATCTCTGCCACCGGATCCATAGAGAGGTTGCTGAACTGATCCAGGGTCCAGGTACTCTTCGTAGAGTATGCATGTTGGCATAGTATATCATTTTTACCAATTGGTAAGCGGTGAGAGAAACCATCACTGCCAATAACGTGGCCAATGGAGACGCACTTTGGATGACAGTGTCCAGCATCTTGGAGTAAGGAAATGATATCTCGCTATAGCGAAATTGAAGGTGTGAAGATTTTCAAACAAAAAAGAGCTTATTCAATTGATTTATCTAAGGAATGTATGATATTGAAGGTAAGTGGAGAACGAAAATATGAACTTCATCTCATGAAATGATCAGATACTTATACCCCACAGACGCAACGCTCGCTAGTATGGGCTCGTCTGAACTTGCCCATATATCCAACGGCCTAACCCGAGTGTCGCTGGACAAGGTGTAAGCAGAGACGTATCACGGCATTAGTTCTTGTTGATCGCTGTCACAGGCGCCTGGCATGCCGTTTCACTAACTAAAACCTGACCATGTTTGGTCATATCAAGCTGGACGGGCCGACGCATACACATTCCAACAAGATACAACAGTACTAAACCAATGCTGAACGGACCGAAGTATGCGCATTTCAACAAGTCAGAACAGTGCCCAAGCGGAACTAGGAGACATCCGAAGTTTGGAGAACCAGAACAGGGCCTTCGGTAAAGTTGGGCACAGGCGTTCTAAATGAGGCGAATTTTGCATTGGCCAGGACGACCGAATCATGTAGGAAGTAGCCGGATGCAGGATGTATCCGAATGCAGGAAGTAACCGAATGCAAAAACGCATAGTGGCACAAAATAGTCATTGCTAGGAGTTAGTGGCTCGGACTGAGTGTAGTAGTCTTCCCGAAGCACTAGCTGTATCCAAGGGGGTGTAGGCCTGACAATGCCATAACAAATTCATACTCATGGGTATTCGACAAGCACAATCAATGTTAGATATCCATTCCCGGGTACACATAACCGTGTTGCTCATCGTAACATGTGTTATCATCCTGAGCTTCGCCTTCTTAACACCGTGCAGTGGAGTGTGAGAAAAGTGTGCACGGTCACAGACCAGCCAATTTTTGCCACCCTTTCATTACGGGGGATTTATATCAGGGTTGATATCATGGGCCGTGTGGGGCAGATGCCGTTGCGACCAGCCCTATGTCTCATCTCGGACAGAACCTGTTCCATTTTTTTCTGTGTTGTTCTTTGCCGCTAGAACAATTATATGTAGGCACGCGACCATCTTCACCAGATATAGACAGCTTTGCGAGAGGTTCTGAAGAACACAACTACCGTGATACTGTGTAGGTTGGTTCTTTGCATCATACTACTATGGATTGACCAAACATCGAAAGCTGCTTTTACATCACCTTCGCTAGATGCCTTGTCGTTTTTCTTTTACACATTGTACAGTCGTTGACTTAGCCCAGGGTTTCTACTCAGTACGTACGGTTGGCTGTCACTGGTCACTCTTATCTTCTTTCACTACGGCAACCGCACTTCCGTATACCTGAGAAACCTTCTATTGAATTCAACTGGTCGTTCTGTTTTCGAGACAGAAGTTGAAGTCACATAACCCAATCAGCACTTTGCATAAGTGCTTAGATACATTTTCCTTACTGCTGCCTCCTTTTCTCTTGCCAGAGTGACGTACCCTAGATATCAAAAGAATAAAGATCGACAAATTTCCTACAATCGAAGGATATCCAGGTTTATTGGAGATGAATCATAATCCTCAGGGATCACTAAAGGGTGTTGGATATCCCTTTCAGACCCAGGCTCATCTTCGGGTAATCCGCTGGTGTGGTTCCTGTATTTCATTTGTCAAGTCTGGCTTCTTTCATCTTTTAGTGAGACCCCGGGCTACACTAGAAGTCATCACTAAACTACATGAAGGCTAAAAAACAATATAAAGTCCATGCAGAACAGAGCTTGTCAGGATTCATGGCGACAACGGCACAGAAAGTAGATCCGACGAAACCTCGGTGCACATTCTTCGCAATCTGTTAGCCAGTTTCACAGGAGTAACTGAGTCGTGACCATCGGGGACAACTCCGCTGAGGGCGGGTCGGAACGACCAACCCAACTCAGCAGCATTCACCGCACATCGTCACACTCTGACCACTTCTTCTCCTGATAATCTATGAAACCCGCCGCTCAACTGCCTGCGACCAGCACATATTCACATTGTATGGTAGAGGCGAGAGGCAAAACAGACGAGTAAAACGCCACGAAGAAAATATCAAGGGGTACGGGAGGAATTGTTGCCACTGACCAAGTAAAGTTGACAAAAAGGTAGGGGTACTCAATTTCTGGCATCTGCTGAAATCGAGAATATCTTCGATTTTGAATGCCATTGGGCTGCAGCGCCACGTCATCGTCATACCGCAAAGCTGAATTGAAGACGGTATACTGAGGCTAACTAACATAAGAAACCGTTCTGGCGATGAACGAACAGTCGGTTTTCGGCGAAGAAAACAAGGATGTTTTTAGCAGATCTTTTCTAAGGAGGCTCTAGATTACCGGATCTTCTCTGCTTACACGTGAGAACGGCATGTATTGCCAAGCGCACACAACAACTACCGACCAGTTTCCCACTCACCAGTGTTTTTTTTTTAAAGTGATCAGCACTCACCTCATACAGTCGGTAGTTGAGATGTCATCTACACTCCACGAATCTTCTTCTTTTCTTAACAAAAAAGGGAACTCTATGCGAGACGTGTCAAAATACATGCAAGACCCATGCAATCTCAATTTCTTGTCCTAGTCCTCTCACATGAACACCCCCGCTCCGCCCCCTCAAAATGCCATCCGAATCGCGTGGTATATGGCGTCTCCGACAGCGCTAAGGTGTCTGTGCCTCCCCCCGATTTGAGGTGAAAGGGATTGCGGGGATGAGAGTTAAGCTTTCCGTGCCGATGAGATACCGACCTAGCGCGCCAGCCAAAAAAAACCATCCTCAACATGGGGGGCGCATTCGCAACACATAAGCCACTGTGACCCAAGCCCAATGATCAACCTCAGAGTGAGATTCAACAGCTTACCAACAGTACTGGCCGCCATTTTGACAAGGTATAGAGTCGGGCACGCACTGTGCTAGAAACTAAGAACTCAGCCTTTAAACTATATATGAAATGATTGTAATACACAAAAAGGGGATAAGTTGTGTGGGTTGTGAAAAAAGCTTCCCTGTGCTAACATCAACAATGCAAGAAGAGGGAAAGGGGGTTCTGCACAGTGGTGAACTAGATTTGACTTACCACCGACAAGAGCAGTAGCCGTCGTTACTGTTAGCATGAATTCCATGTTCCAGTACAGGTAGTTACCTGTTTTTAACACTGTTCTCGAATTATAAATTTCGACATCTAAGACTACATATACGAGTCCAGCTCACAACGACAAGCGCAGATGATTCATCAAGAGATATCCACAATTATAGAAAGAGAACAACACCTGATCAAACACATCTAATAAATCCGAAACGGGGGAGATACCTTACCATCGAAGCAGATGTAGATAAAACTACTCCGTACATCAACACTAGAAACACACACCAAAAATCTGGGCACCAAGACCACATTGTTTCAATTCTCATTCTTCTTTACGAGATAGCCGTACTTAGAGTGCCACCGTATACGTTCCTTATCCCACAACCCACAGCTTACCACTCTAATTATACAATATGCCGTCTCTATCACTTCTCCTACTACTCGTCCTCCTCGCCCTCCTCCCCAGGCGGAGGTGGTGGAATGCTAAAATCCTCTATGCTAGCCCACTGACTGCTCTTGTAATTTCCCCTAGCCACATCTTGCCTCATGCCCATTACAGGGCTACTCCACTCCTCGGCATTAGTATCAGTCTTCCCGGGACTGGGGAAGCTGCTGGGTATGAAGAGGCGAGGGAGTTTGCTTGGAGTGGGGAAGATGGGCTGGGAGCTGGCGATGCGGTGGGGCGTGGTGTGCGTGCTTGAGATATGCTGAGTCCGCTTGGTTCGTGGTGTGCGCTGCGTTATTTCGTCGACGGTGGTTGCTTGACTAGGGAGGTGTTCGGATGATTGGTGTTGGGGTGGGGGTGGAGCTGGTTTTTGAGGTGGACGTGGCGTAGCGTCGTAGCTGAATGCGTCTGGCACAGCACGTACACTTGATGATGCGAGTGGTCTAACTGTCACATATTGTGAGTATGACAGCCATTCATCTTGAAGCTGCTGTTCCGCCTTGCTCGAATTTGATTGTTGAGACTCATGCTGTAGAGATGGAGAGCGGGGGACTTGAACAGATTCGTCGTCATGATTCGCAGATTGTTGAATGTCGGCTGACGTGGGCTGTGGGAGAGGTCGTCTGCTCGAGCGCGGTGGAGTTGGGTCTCTGTCGATTGATCTTTCCTCATCAGAAGAATCATCAGGAAGAATCATGGGGGGTGAAAGGAAGGTATCTTGAAAGTCCGTATCAAGGGTCGGTGGACTCGAATGAAGTTGTTCCATGTGTGCAAGTGGCTCTGCTTTAATGCTAATGGTCGCGTCGTCCTTTAGTGGGGTTCCAGCGTGAAGTGGTTTCATCAGAGCAGATGGGTCCTCTGTATAATGTTTGTCGTCTTCATCTTCGTTTTCAAACTCTTGTTTGATCCTAGTTGACTTATCATAGTCAACTTGTTGCTCTTCTTGGACGGCTCGCTCCCTGTAGCCAGGTGACTGCTTGCGAACCTCTCCCAATTCAGGAGAAGATTCGTTGTAGCCGCGAGTGATAAGAGGATCGCCAAGTTCTGGTGATGACCCTGGTCTGATTGTGTCACCAGTTGCATTGGCCTCATCGCATGCTCGATCTATCTCGTCAAGCATTCTCTGGGTATCCGCACCAATATTCTTGCCTGGCACCGAAACCCCCACGCTTCCGTCAAAACCTTGCTCTGAACGTCTAGGCAGAAACGAGTCGTCTTCAGTGATATCGTCATCTTCATCCTCAGAGTCCTGGATTGTACTCTCGAACCTTCTCAGCTTTGGTGGCATGGGAGTCTTAGAAGGCATGTCGAAAGTCACTTGTTTCCGTTTTGATGGGGTCTCAGCAGCAGCGTTATTGGGATTGGACATGCATTGCTTGAGTGGCGATCGGTTCGGCTTATGAGGCGTAACCTGAGTGGAGATTGGCGAGTCTGCTGGTGACTGAGAAGATGGTATCTCACGGACACGCCGCTTCTCCGGGGTGGACAAAAGACTGAATCGAGTCTTGGTTGATCGGTTTGGTTTCTGAGAGGCATCTGAAGCCTCTCCTGGTTTCGAAGCCTGTCCTCTCGTGTTGCGCCGAGTCGCTCGGTTGAGCCTTCTCGAAGGAGCTTCTATGAATTGCGTTGGCTGGTAGCTGTCGTCACAGTCGTCTTCCACTGATTGCACTACAGACTCGGTGATATCTTGTGAATCTACTGTAGGATTGTCCCTCTCTTCTTTCTTAGTTGATTTTGGGTTCGAATGTTTCCCAGCTTTCACAATAGCCAAATTCTCACCATTGTTATCCCCTGTCTGGTGCAACCCTTGCTGCGCAAGCCGCTTTGCCACAGCATCGCCATAAGCTTGGTCATATTTGTCTTCAGTCTCAACTTCACTCAGGGCTTCGATCAAGTCATCATCTGACATGATCTCCAATGGGCGCATCCCAGGCACCATCTGAGTCAATGTCCGCTGTTTCTGATCCTGGCTCTTCTTGCTACTTTTACCCTTCCCACTCCAGCTCAACCTTGGTGTCTTTTTGACGGGCTTGAAATCGGGTACCTCTACACCTGGTAGAGGTTTTCGCCCATCAACTATCTGTGTCATGGTTGACTGCCTTCTCAACGTGCGCTCTCTATTTGTATTGTCCTCACCATCCTCTTCGTTGTCAGATGAGACCCGAATGCATCGCGCGCGGCGATGGTTTTTGGATGAGACGGTTTTGCAACGACGCTTAGATGGGTTTGCAATCGAATCGTCATGTTCGCTATCTGGCTCTTCGTTTATGATATCGCTACTTCGTTTTCTGCCCTCCTGCTTTGATGCTTTGGTGATTTTCTCCTCCACACTCTCCTCCGCATCTGTATCCAAATCGCCGCTATCGTCCGAGTCGTCTACGACTTCTGCACTCTGTCTCTGCATTTTGTCTGGCAGAAACACCATTTGCCGCTTCTCTTGTCCATCGCGTATGGGTGTGATGCGCCGGCGCACCGTCTTGCGTTTGTGCGGAAAGTGTACTTGCTGCGGTACTTTCCTTGAGTAGTACACTTTGAAGTCAGCGTCTCGATTGCCGCTTCGTGTGCGCGGCGTCATGATGTAGGGGTGAATCTTGATGTCCTTAAACCTTAAGTGCTGAAGACGCGAACGCGTCGAGGGGTCACTAGCGCGAAATGATGCATGGGATTATGCTAATGCGTCATAAATAGCCACCTTCCATGTTGGTGCACCACGGCAACTGCACATTTTCACTTTAACAAGATGTGTGTATTTTTGTGCCATTTTAAGCCGGCAAAACATATTAATTAACATTGTTGAGTTACATCATGTACTAGTAATCACTATGTATAGAATAAAAAATGCCAATCTCGAAAGAACAAGGTGTGTAGCTCAGCGCTTGAGCGTTGTGAGATAACAGCAAATCTAAATCTTGAAAAAGTTCAACGCTTGGAAATCATAGGCTTTTTTGAAAGCAAGCCAAATCGATAACATGGAGACAAGAAGCGTATTTATGCCTTCTCCGATATTTCATTAGGTTGTTGTGGAGGGGTGTTGGCACCAGTGATGGAGGCATAGCGAGCAGTCTCGCCGTTCTTCTCACCCTGGTGGCTAGTCTCGGAGTTGTGGCTGCTGCCAGCGCGCGAAGGCTCATCGGCAGTTGGCGCAGTGGCTGCACCGGTGGTTGTGTTGGCTTCCTTCTTGTTCTGCTTCTTGGGCTTGGGCATACGGATGAGGTAGTAAAAGGTGAGTGCGCCAACGATGTTGAAGATGACATAGACCCAGAGAAGTCTACATTTATTAGTCAGTAATGCTTCAATAAGATATTGGATAATAGCCAACTTACCCAAAGTTACGCCAGAGGTCGGAGTAGGAGGATGAGATACTTTGGAGGAAGACATTAGTATCCTGAATAGCGCAGAAGTTGCAATCGCTTGTAGCATTCTGGTTCAGCATCTTGCCACCAGCGACCGAAATCCAAGGCTGCATGTATTCGCCACAAGTCTGGCCCTGAGGCGGGTCGAAATGAATGAGCTCGTTTTGAGCGCAGTTCACCTGACTGTTGGCAAGACCAGCAGACAACATACCGGACACCATGTATGTAAATGGTGAGACGCGATACATGAAGATCCAGAAGCGAGGGAACTGGGAAGGTTGAGCGAGAACACCACAGAAGATGAGGCAGAGCGAGAACATCAAATTGGCCACGTTGCCACCATTCTCGGCGGAGTCCATGCCAGCAATGATCATGTGGGTAAAAGTTGACGTGAAGAGCAAGAACATCCAGACAAAGAGGAACAACTGGAAGCCACGGAGAGTGACGGCGTCGGTGTATTCGGCATTCTTGTAAAGACCAATCGGGTAGTACCAGCAGAAGAAGATGAGCACGGCCATCAAAGAGTTCCAGGGAAGTTCGACGGCGATATTGGCAATCATGAATGCCTTCCAGGAATAAGCCTTGCTGGGTCGCTCACGAACCTCGTACAAGGCGCGTTGGGTGACAAAGTGGGGCATGATCTGCTGGACTAACTGACCAAAGATGGTCAACAACATGAAGATACCAAACATCTGATTCTGGAGACCAGTCTGGGTATTGGGCATCTGGAAGAGCGAGAAACCAATGAAGAGGGCCGAAAGAACGCAGAGGAATGTCTTGGAATAGATGTACGAAGGTGTGCGCCAGTATTGTTGGAAGACACGAACCAAGGTCTCGCGAAGCTGGGCCGTAAATGGTGCGGCAAACTCGCGGTAAGCAGCCTTGTCCTCTCGCTTCTGAGCAGACAGTGTACGTTGAAGAGCCTCAGCCTGACCACGTTCAGATTTGAGTTCAGCGAGATGGCGCTTGACCTCAGTATACTCAGGGGACTGGCGCCAGGTCTGATGCCAGTCAATGTCAGTATGTGAACCAGGAGCAGCACCAATAACTTCTAACATCCATTCAGCAGGATTGGCATCAGGTGGGCATGGAGGGCCGCCGTTACGAACAAAGTAGTCGACAAGGATTTGCGAGTTTTCACCGATATCTCCATAGTAGACAGTGCGTCCACCGCGGGCCAGGAACAGAAGACGGTCGAAACGTTGGAACAACATGGCACTGGGCTGGTGGATAGTGCAGAGAATAGCCTGACCGTTCTTTTTCAGCTTGTCGAGAAGATCGAGGATAGCCCATGAGGTTTGAGAGTCAAGTCCAGAGGTAGGTTCGTCCAAGAAGAGAAGGAGCGCGGGCTTAGCAGCCAACTCCACACCGATAGTAAGACGCTTTCGTTGCTCGACGTTGAGACCCTCACCAGGTACACCGACGACTGCATCAGCGTACTCTGTCATCTCAAGAAGCTTGATGACTTCTTCGACGTATTCGAGCTTTTCTTGGCGAGAGACGTGTGCAGGCTGACGTAGGACAGCGGAGAAAATGAGGGCTTCGCGAACGGTCGAGGTAGACAGATGGAGATCCTGTTGCTGAGCATAACCTGTCTTGCGCTGGAAAGATTCATCACGAGGCTTGCCATCTACCAGCATCTGTCCGGTAATGACACCCATGGTTGTACGCGTAGCCAAGCAGTCCAGAAGCGTTGTTTTACCGGCACCCGAAACACCCATGAGCGCAGTTAAAGTACCAGGCTTGACCCATCCATCAACGTGGTCGAGAATGCGGCGAGGTTCCTTCTTGATAGTGATGTCATAGCACACGTCCTCCCACTGGAAAATGGCGGTTTGGCGTTCGATAATGGCGATGTCGTCCGAGTTGTTCTGTGCAGTAACGTTGCGTCCAGGATCAGCAGCTTCGAGGTCCTCCTGTGACTTGCTCTTAGGAGCGGCGAGCTTGTGGCCACGACGGAAAACAAGAACCTCACCCTTGGACTTCTTTGCGGTAATGAACTCCGTACCAGCAAGGTAGACAAACATGAGACCGATCATGAACACCCACATGATTCCAAAGTTGCGCCACTTGTTTTTGGCGTAGTAGTTGAAGGAAGAATTGATGTAAGCGTCACCTTCAACATATGACTGTCCAGGAACGGATCCGATAGCTCGGCAAGCTCTTTGGGAACCAGAGATGTTGTCATAGGCACTGAGGGCTGGAAGAGGACCGCTGGCAGGAATGTAGTCGGTGCATTCAAATCGCCTGTTGTGGAATTCGTTGACCATGAGCGCTTCGAAGCCATAGCTGACAGGATTGATGTAGCGGATCCACTTGGACCATCCCAACATGTAGTTGGGAGGGATGGCGAAACCAGTGTACATGACCAGGCCTAGAATAAGAATAGCAGCGGGCGCCAATGCCTGTACTAGGGAGCGCGACAAAGCGGCAATAGACCGGAAGAACATGGACATGACCAGTGTGAGCGTGAAAGAGATGAGGACAAAGAAGAAAAAGTTGCCCGGTTCTCTTCGCAGGTTCGTCATGAAGTACAGGACCAGATTGAACGTAATGGCGTTCAGAATCTTATAAGGCATGTCTGTCAACATACTAGCAAAGGCTTCAGCAGATGGGTGATACAAGGCGTAGCGCGAGTGCTTTTCGACAATCGGACGTTGCGCGTAGAGCGTCAGGATTTCGAGAGCGGAACCGAAGGCGTTCATCAGGATGGCGAAGAAAAGTAGAGCGGATCGAGTGTAGAAACTTGATGTCGTAGGCTGGAGGTTATAGAAGACGGATGAGATGATAAGGGCCATGATTGAGTTAGCGACGAGTTGGGTCACGGTGATACTAGGATCAGCTTTTAATCGGACAAAACCTCGCCATAGACAGAGCTTGACCTGATCAGAGTAAGAGAGGGTGTAGGGCGATGTCTCGCGCTGACCCTTTGCCTTCTGAAGCTGACGCGACTCCTTAAAGCGCTGGCTGGCCTCGCCGCCGATGGGGTATTTTTGCTCATAAGCTTCAATGTCTCGAAGCAGTGCTGCGCGCTCAGAAGAATCGAGCCAGCGCTGCGCAAACTCGTCAGGAGTGCGGGGAACGCTGCCCTCGAAACCCTCACGAACGATACGCTCCAAGGGGCTGGTCATTGAAGTCAAGAAATCGGCATCTGTTTGGCGGTCAGGGCAGTGGAATCCCATATTGACGAAATATGCCTTGGCGTCTGTGGTCTTGCCGAAGAAGATTTGTCGGCCCTCGTAGAGAACAAGCGCCTTGTCAAAGAGATCGTAAGCTGCCTGTGGCGCCTGGTAGATGGCAACACAGGCAGTGCTGCCGTTGATCTCCGTCTCCATACGGAGTGTTTTGCAGAACTCGATGGCGTTTGCAGAGTCGAGACCTCTGGTCGAGTTATCCCAGGCTTGCAGGGGTGCTCTGCTGAGAGACGCTTCAGCAATGGTGACACGCTTTCGCTCTCCACCAGATACACCGCGCAAGAAGTCGTTTCCAACACGAGTGTTGAGAGTGTGTGAGATACCGTACAAGGCCATGATGACATCGCGCTGGTGTTCGGCGTATTGTTGGACGCTGACGCCACCCGGGATGTGCCTTGGGCGACGAGCTTGAGCAGCAAAGTAGAGGGTCTCTCCGACAGTCATCATAGGAAAATGGACATCGACTTCGGCAGTGTAGATGGCCTCTCCGCGGTAGTTCTTGTGCATAAGTTCTGGGCTGACACCTGTTCGCAGTGAGTAAAACAGAATCCATAGAAGCGTAGTTCAGCAGTGGCAGACGTACCCTGATAGTTAATGTGGGAATTTTGATCGACGAAGAAACCATGTGTCTCGCCAGTAATGGTCTTCAAGAAGGTGGAGCAACCAGATCCAGGAGGTCCCAGAACAACCAGCATCTCACCGGCCTCGACGAGACCATCGCATTCTCGCAGAATGTTGATCTTGCGGCCTTTGTTGCCCATAAGCTTCCTGACAAGACTAGGGCCCTCGAGCCAAACGTTGCCGACACTCTTCTGGTAATCAGCGTCGGTGCCGAAACCGTGGACATTCAGGTTGCGGAAAGCAACACCGGCTGTTCGGACAGGCGCGGCGTCTTCGTCCTGGAGTTGCAAATTGAGCATAGCCTTTGTCCAGGCACGGGCATTGAAGTTCTCGCCATTGGGATCGAGAGCCGAGTTAGGGGGTGCATTAAAAGGGTTTGCTTGTGAGGAAGATTGCTGACTCTGGGCAGTCAGGCGTCTGGCAAGTTGGTGCACGGCATCTTCTCTCCGTGCGGTCTCGGCGATGTCGTCGTCGTCACGTGTGTTGTGAGAGGCATTCTTGTGGTCAGAGCGGTTGTGGTGACTTGGCGGCGAGCCCTCGCCGGCTGCTATCGTAGAAGCGTCTGACTCAGCAGTGTGGTGATCCCGCTCGTCCTCGAGGTAGTGCTGGGGTCGTTGTTCAGCCCTCATCTCTGGTGATGGGACGCCGCCGGATACAGCCTCCCGATCAAAGTTGGAGGTGAAATTGCCTACTAGGCTCATGGTGGCCAAGGTATCGCCACTCAATGGCCAAAGATTGTCGGTGAAGTGTACAGTGCAAGGCGGACAAAGAAATAGGTACTAAAAAGTGGTGAGAGAAGGCAGAATGGTAAGAAACGATAAAAACACGCGATGTCAGGAGGGATATGTATAATAACCCGAAGTAGGAGGAGCAGCTAATAAGGGCAGCCTAGGCCGCGCCCCAGTAATTGATGGGATTTAGTTCAGCGGGCAATGGAAACTCGCTTGCAGCCAAAACAGCCTGGCCGCCCGCAACCGATACGACGCATACGCTCGACCGCTTGGTCGTCCAGCCAATCAGGACCGCCTCGCTACGGCAACGTCGCTTTCTCGAATCTTGCCTGGGTTACCGTTTCGCCATCAACGTCGTGTGGGCCCGGACAAAATGCGCGTGGCGCTGGCCATGGGTATGGGTATGGGCATGGCCTTGGGCATGCACGCCTTGCGTACTGCTAACGCTTCGTCCGATTTCCCGGGAGGCTGATGTCGCAATGCTTGCCGCGCCGCGCCCGTACTCCCCGACAGGTACTGTAGGGTGCAGTGTAATACAGTATGTAGTCGTGCATCCTACAGTACCATGCCCTTCCGCTCCTATTTGTCCGGCCATACGCCAAGCGCGATATGCCTTTTTGTGGCTCAGCCAAGTGTTCGTCTAGCCCGCGCATTTGCCCTACTCAGCTAAGCGGGGTGGAATGCGAATGCGCTGAGAACGCCCAAGGGGGAAAAACTAAGTGCCTCGGAGTCTGTAGTGCTCACAACCCAGCACTGGGAACCTGAGAGGCTGCATCCAGTCAGCCTAGTGAGATCAGTTAGCCAAGCCTGACGTCGTCTATCTCTTTCGTATGAGTATATTTTTTCTTTCCCCATCGATCGACGCGTTTCCCCCTTTCGTCTGTGTCTCCTTTGAGACGAACAACAGCGCTAGAACAATTGCCACGGACGAAATTGGCGACGATTCAGGGTGAAGTTGGTAGGCGTACACGGCCGCCGAAGCGTAATGAGGAGTTTGCTTAATCGGTGTTGGGTCCTGTTTTCGGTTAGGCGAACCGTGGGATTCTCGGGTGCTCGCCTAGCGCAGCACGGCAGCGGAAACACCTCAGTCCGAGACATGTGTCTTGCGTATGCAAAACTTCTTCAGCCTTACCGTATCCCGGGAACCTGTCCAAAGGCTTTCCGGCTCCACTCACAATTACAATGTTTTGCGTGATGTTTCCCAACCAAACAACGCCCGCCCTCCGGACAAAAGAACGGTGACTCGGCGACCTATTCCGAGGCTGGGTGCATATCTATACCCTGACAGCCAACAACGTAGAAGCTTACACCGTATCTCACCTGCTGTCCCTCTCTGCAGGAGGCCCAACTGCTTACCTACCTACCTTGGTACAATTTACTGTCCGCCTGAAGGCTGAGATGGTTTCACTGCATACTGCTCGGGAAAGGCGTCGGAGCCCGTGGAAGTACGCGCAAAACCATTGGCACTTGTCATATCGGTCGTCTTGGCTCACATGTGATATCTCTAGTATACCATGAGAAACAAAGGAAGAGAAGAGTACCAACTCTTCATCCCACGGGCAGTCATCGTTTATATACAATGCTTACCCTCCGTCCTCAATAAACTCTAGCACATCCCGGCCCACCGACCCACCGACCCTCCGTCGGCCAGGCTCTGCTTATTGCAACGGCGAGCAAAATCCCATGGAACCTTTTTCTCAGGGCGCTTGTTCGGGGTCTAAAATCTTAGAATAATACATGGTCCGTACACTCTCAGGAACACTAGCAAGTACAGTAAGATGGTGCTCACCAACGAGACCTGGCGGCCTGAATGCGTGCATTTGAGCATTTTACACACGAACAGGCCTAAAAAGGACAGATGAACCGGTAGGGACCGCGCTCGGAAACACCCGCTTCCACTCACGTGGCATCGCTTTTCTGGCAAGAAAAAGGAAAAAATTGGGTCGGGAACTACGCACGGGTCACCCGCGTTCTCTCAGGCTGGTCGTAGGCACTCGAACCTGACCTCATCCTTGTCACCATGACTAGGGAAGCATAAGACCATGCTAGTCCGATGAAAACATGAATAGCATACGATTGAACCACAGAATGCTGAAATGAACCATAGGAATGAGAGGAAGTCTTCTATTTCTACTGCTATACCTGCTATGTAGCAAAAACTCATCTACTCACTGAATCCTCCAACCATTCCCATCCAGCCAATTACACCTTTTACCTTGCTGAACTCAACATGGCACAAGCATGAAAATACTACGTCGTGCAAACTCTATTTGATAACCGTATTTTCTAACCAACATCTCTTTTACCCCTCCACATCTCTTCTCCCTACAGAAAAGTAACTCCCACAGATCCATCAATGCCCGCCAAACTCCGCCTTTAATCCCCCAACCACGACACCCAAACCGCGCTCTCTCACGCACACATATCGAACCCATAAGATCTAAAACACGCCACTATTATCTCTACAACTCAGCCATCACTGCAGCGAAATCGTTCCCAAAACCACTCCCACAGCGGATTACAAACACGCTACCAAACCCAGCCTCTCAAAACACCCCCGTTTCTTCCACGATTCATAGCTACATACATACACAACGCCATTCGTAATCTGCCATTCGTAATCTGCCATTCGTTTTTTTCTAGAGTACTCCAACTAATTACGTGAGAGCGCATGTAGCCAACATTTTAGGATACAAGTCTCGAGTCACCCCCAGGTATAATATACGAGATATGTCGTAGGGATATGGCGTCAAGATATTTCACTTTTTGGTTCCAACGGGGTGGAACCATGGCATATGCTTGGATTGCTGCCCCGTCCCATTTTTTTTAGGAGGGGGTGGAAGTTAGAGGGGCGGAAAGTAGAAAAAAGAGAGAGAGCGAGGGATGCATGGTTGGTACGTAGGAATCACGAAGACGTGAGGAGAAGAAGAAGTCTAGAGGAGTTTGTGCTGAGACGGTTTGATGGTAATCCATATGGATGTTTGTTGTTGTTATTATTGAAACAGGGCACTGTGGTGAGGTACCCTGGATCCATCTTGTCACTTTCGAGAATCTTGCCTGGGTTACCCTCCACTTTGATTAGGCAGTGAGTGCATCGAAAAAAAAATCATAGTAAAAAGGGTCCATCATTCTATTCTAAGCCTTACGCCTACAAATTTCCGGTCTAAGACTTCCATAGACACATGAGTACATACATAAACTACCACCAGCTTCCCCTTCACCAGATCCTCTTCGCCACCATCGCATACCTACTAACATGTCCAAAAGCTGTGCCCCTCTCCTTCTCCTCCCTCTCCTTAGTCCTCGCCTTCTCATCCCTCTCCTTCAACCTCTTCAACGCGTCAGGATCATCCTCATATATGATTTTTCTCTTCTCTTCATCGACATCGACAACGCCCCAACCGCCCACGCGTTTCCCACCAGTCTCCACGTTCATTTTCTCGCGCTCCTGCATCCCGTGGTACCGGTTGCGGCTGACGGATAGCAGCATCATGCCGAGGAGGAGTTTGAAGGCGAGGAGGATGAGATAGATGACAAGGAATACAAGGAGCATGGTTGAGGCGGCAATGAGGTCGTCGAGTGTATAGGACAGAGGGTGATACCATGGTTTGGAAGCGAGACCAGCGCCAAAGGAAGAGCGGCCGAGGGCACGGCGGAAGACTTGGTCGATGTGAGCGAGGGCGGCTGTAGTGGCGGGCGAGGAACTGGCGTCTTCGGTGAGGGATGTCGTGGTTGCATGTAGAGGGGCAGGCATGTGGAGGGCGATGAACATGTGGTAGGTTTGGATCGCGGCGCGTACGAAGAGACAGGAGAGTGGTATGACGGGCAGGCCCAGTCGTCGTGTCAGATCTGCGTCAGCGAATGCCTGTATCGTTTGTCAGTTCTGTTGTTTGAAAAAAAAAGTTTCATTCCACTTCTTACGTTTGAATAGTAGTCCTTGGCCAGTACATCGAGGAACTTGCCGTACACTTCGGGTTTGTACTGATTGAATTTTGTGATATACGCATGTTTAAGCCAATCCACAAACATCTCACTACCCAGCACCAACAGGAACGGGTTGAGTACCTGAGCAATATACTTTGGGAAAATGGTGAAGCTCATGGGAATGATGCTCGAGGCCTTGAACGCAGTCCCGGCTGAAGCATTCGCAGATCCCGTAAACATGGCTGTCCATGATGTCTCGCTGCTTTGGATACTGAGACCACCCACTTCGACCACATTGCGCATGGCTATGATGAGCAGCATGAGCCACAGCTGGAAGCGCTCAACAATGTCAGCGCAGGTAATCTGGAATAGATTCTCCTTCTCAAACTTCTTGAATACAGTGCCCTTGATCTCCACAAACTGGTTGGACATTAACAGTGTCAGCAGGGCATTCGAGTACGAGTTGACTGCCACGTTGAGTGTAATGACCTGGTAGAAGAGGGCCGTCGCATGGGCCACGGTATACACAAGAGCGAGTGAGAACATGGCAAGTGGACGAAGGACTTTGCTTCTGCCATCAGGATTCCGATCAAGTGTTTCACGAGAGAAAAGGCACTCGAGGACGTCCTGGCCCATGGCAGACAACAGACGGTCACAAACTTCGAGGACATTGTAAATGACGTAGAGCTTGATAGCCGACTGCCCGCGAATGCCATGGTACATGCGGCTCGCGTCAAAACGCATTAGGACAAAGCAGCTTGCAATGACCAGCAGACCTTTTAGCATATCCGCCTTGTGACTTGGCTGGAGAGTGGACGGTGTTGACTTTGTGCGGCGATGACGAAATCGCGAGTTTCGAGGTCGCCGCGCTTTCATCTCTTTCAGTTCTTTCAGGTCCGGAAAAGTGAAGCTCGTTGACCCGCGAGGATCTTGCCTGGCTGTCGAGGTAGCAGAAGGCACCGTCGATGAAGATGGTTTCCGTGACATGGATGGCGGGTCCTCGTCAGCTGGAGTAGGCAGAGGTGTAGCCCCATCAGCGTGCTTTCTCCGTTGCCAGACGCGGGGCAGACCATTGTAGACGAAAGCCCATAGATCTCGGAATTCTTTTACAATTACTGAGCCCCACCACTTGATCAAAATGGCAATGGCAAGAAGGAAGCGTAGCGGGAGGATGGTCAGGACGTGCATCCAAGCATCCAAACAAGCAAAGGCACCGAAACCCAGTATGATTTCAATCTTCAAAGGTATCTTCAAGAAGTTGAGCAAGCGCTCATACTTGATCTCAGAAGATTCATAAGGAAACTCGGTAGTAGCAGGCCGGTAAATGTACAGCGGAGAAGGACGGCTCGCAGAGAGTTCGAGCGAAAGAAAAGTGGGCATTGACATTGGGGGCAAAGGGAGAGCAATTGGGGTTGGCGAGACATGGTCACGCATGTCGCGTGACTCGCGGTGTCGTTCAGCACCCTTGGATACCTCCTCTTTGTGTTGCATATCCAATGGTGGAGGTACATGCCTGCCTTGCCTCCGCCCCTCTGCTTCTTTTGTGTGCGTATGTGCTCTTGAACGTGATCGTGATGTGGTTCTCTGCACAAGCGCAGGCGTGGTAACGGACCGCGACAGAGGCATTGGCCGGCCATTACGCAGCTCGGTAGAAGGTGTCTTGATGACAAGTGTCTCTTTCTCTTGGCTCAACTCGCGGCCTCTGGAAACCCGGTCCTTTTTTGAATCGCGCTTCGTATCGTTGAACTCTATCGGCAGGCACGGGGGTGTGCAAGGAAGGAGCGCGGACAGGAGTGGAGGCTGGAGGAGCGTCGGGGATTATTAAGGCACAGGCAATAGCAAGCAGAGGGCGAGTCGCAGCGTCGAGCAAGAAGTTGAAAGGAGGCCCGACAGGTTTGGAGACGCACGTTTCGCAGGTCGTGGCCCAAGGCAGATTAGTGTCGGCAGCACTAGGGCAAGAGCACAGGACACGCCTGCCATGGGTTACACGTTTTGAGTCGCATCCTGGCCTTTCCTTGCCCGTCTGCCCTCCTAGTCATGTCATCCACCACGGCCAGCCACTCTCTCTACTCTCTCTCTCTTCTCACCTCTTCGTCTTAGTGTCCATCTTCTCTACTACAACTATCATCGTCTATATCCATACACACCTCGCATCCTCCGACCGCCGTGGCTGCATCACTATCCCAGCAGCCAAAAACAGACCCTCGCCGTGGCGCCGTCTAGACTGCATGCCGCCGTCGCCCCGGGAGCCTTTCGTCGTGCGCCGCGCCAAGAACGTGAATGCTAATGTCCCCTGGCACGTCACGGGACCGCACAACACCCCTATGCATCCACGACAACGCCACACACGACGTCGCCCTCTACCTATTCTGCCAGGCCCGTGGGACCTAGGACGTCTACCTGACATGCTCCCGTCCCCGATCGGCATGCGCATGCACGCCCTGAGACAAGACACCTGCCGCTTCCCTCTCTCCGGATAGGATGGTATCACGCTCATCATCTCATCTCATCTCATCCATCCACTTAGACTTCAAACAGGACAAGACAAGTCCTGGCCCCGCCCCCAGCGGCTAGTCCCCAACACCTGCATGCCGCCATGAGCAACGTCCCAGTCCCTCGTCGTTGCAAAACCTGCCTACACACTACGTCTGGCGCCGGCTTCGATAGGCCTCGCCGATATTGTCCCCCTCTCCTCCCTCCGTCCCATCTAGGGATGTGTGGAGTAAGGCCCGATTGGGTCCCTGTGAAGCTTCCAAACTTGTTCCATTTGCCTTCTTCTCCTCTTTAACCCCCCACCATAGACGTACCATACTCCATCTACATGTGTACTACACAGACAAGGTTGCGCGCCACCAGGCCGTCTGGTCAGCTCAACCAAAAGTCTCGTCACGAGGGTCTCCTCGCCGTAACTTCTTGGCCCACCACGGCTGCGTCGGAGCATGTACCCCACGGCACGCCTCTTTCGCCATGCCGTCCGCCGCCCTGCTCTCTCTGGATGGCACCACAGAGCGCGCGACAAGATTGCATACATAGCTTGCCCTGTCAAGCTTCACACGCTCCAGAACACGTCGTCTTGGCTTGCCTTGCCTTCCGCACGCCTTCTCCGCAAGGACCTGCGCTAGTCGGTGGCCCCTGGCCCCTTCAGCCACCCTCGCTGCTGCACTGTCGTCTTGTCTCAACGCTACCCTCGCCGGAAATGTCGCCACCGCCAAACATTTTTCTCACACTGCAAAAACTCTGCGCCCATGCCTTTCGGTCCGTGAATCCACCCCAAACGACACCTGGATGCATTCTTGCCTGTTTGGGCTAATCAAACCAAACCTCGACGTGCACCACAACCATCTCCAACACGCTCCCTGCCGCATCTCCAAACCCAGAAACACTGCTGTGCATCACGTTTGCCATCTGCTTTGCTGGTTACACCCGTTCTCTTTGCGCCCCTCCGTTTGACCGAACTCCGCCCGATCCCACCCAAGCTGGGACATTTCTCTGACACCTTCTAGAAGACTTCTCTTTTTTTTATTCTTCTCCCCTTGCACACCGACAATTACCACGTACCCTACTACGTATCACCAGTGCTGACCGCGTACCTGTTCATGTTCAGCTTCTTGTCAGTCGCCCGTGCTGCTAACTCTAATTTTATATACGATGTTCAGGATCGGCCCTAGGCGGATTACATGTATCCACTACAAAAGTAACTGTCTACCGGAACCTACTTCTAATTCCGCGGAGCTACTCCATACTCTAATGCACCCCTATCCTATACTCTGTTGCGCCACAGACTGCACTGTAAAGTTCTCATCAGCCACCAAGCACATGGCAATCTCAGCTTCTCATTCTCCAGGTTGCAGCCACAAGGATTACTTTGCACTTCTTTTCCGGTGCTGTGGTGCCTCCTCAGTGGCTATCGTTCGCTTCGACCCGACCCTCTGGATTCAGCCTCACTGACGCATGCTCCGTTAAACGAGCATTGTTTGGAGCTGGTCTCAGCAGTGTATCCATCCAACATGTTTTTTGACAGGCTCGCCTCTCAATAGAATAACCGTTAATCTGCGACAGTGTGATGTTGTTGATTCCTGGCTTCTTGTCTGTCTCTTGATTGGCCACAATGGTTCCTTTCACCTGCAGCTTGCATGGCAGCCTCGCTCGGATGCCGATATTACACAGCGTCTTACTGGCTACCATGTAAAAGTAGATCCATGGGCGACTGTACGCCATTAACGCCCCATGTTGCATCTCGACACCTTCTTTCCCACTTGAGACGCCCGTCGCTAACCCCCAGGATCTGTCCCCACCCTGCAGTCTATAGTTAGCGTCCTCGGAACAACATCCACAGAAGCCTTTTGTACGCGAGAGCCTAATCCGCAAACTGCAAGCCGAAAGCCATCGGGAATAATGGCTTCGAGAGGGTTTCAGTGCACAACAAAATCCATTGGTTTCCGTGGCCATCATCATAACCATAAAACGCGAGCTGAACGGAAGCCAACAGCCGAACCTGTTATCAAGAAGAGTAAGATACTCTGCTTGGCGACCGCCGATCCACGCGAGACTGGACCCCTGCTTGAGACCACGCCGCGTTTGCCTGATTGCATGTAAGATGATCCAGTAAATATTCCCGGATAACACGCGTTCCATGGAACACAGCAGGAGTGCAATCCTGGTATGCCACGAGAAAGCAACATATCGTCTACACACCATTGGAAGAGCGTCCTCCACGCTAATCTCTGTGCAACCGTCTGGAGTATTGAGAAGCGGTGTGTCTGTGTCGTGTTGTAATGTCACGTAGTGTCGTGCTGGGGTATGGCATGGGTAGGCGCTGATATTGGCCCACTTTGGTGACCGTAACAAAGGTGTGTGTACGTAGATTGGACATGCATCCAGCAGTCGCAAAACAAAATACCAGGCAAAGAAGGCATATGAGTATGTTTATTGCACATGCGCATGTACACTCTTCTGAAGCTGGTTAGTAGAGCTGCCGATCTGAACCCGTTTCGTAGGTGTGGGAGATAAGTGAAGTCAGTGGCTATACTCACTGAATCAGAATGCTGTTTTTACCGTAGCAATTATCGCATGGGATATTCAACTGACCTTCACTGTCTTTGGTCATTCCATTCAAACTTGGTCTGGTTTTTGGGTACCAAGGAACCTGGTCAGCGTGCAGCCAGTAGCGATCAGACCACACCACCTTTTTCCTCTATGACACTCTCAAATACACTTTCTCGTTCACAGCAACAAACATATACTGCATTCGCTTCCTGTAATATTAGATTTCACGACAGCATGATGGTGTGTATTTTCTTGAGAACAGAAGAATTTGCCACGAAGAGGCGTAAAAAACAAGATTAAAAACCCCCCGTTGATTGTCTATGGGTGTCTAGATCCTCTATCTTGTCTAATTCCTTACGGTTGCTCTGTGTTCACCAATAA
>Ga0181471_100060_pt1 | contig 26845 bp, 29 predicted proteins | sample InSIn5gowninarea_FD_119083 | JGI IMG/M metagenome (GOLD analysis project Ga0181471, IMG submission 119083) | Clean room microbial communities from NASA Spacecraft Assembly Facility at Jet Propulsion Laboratory, Pasadena, California, USA -... ...
GATCCTCGCCTGACTGTAGCATGCGTGGCAGATAGTAGAGTGCTGCGTCTGGATCTGAACCACGCACGGATTTGTGAAAGGCGCTGATGGTGTCGTAGTGCATGTCTCCGGCGCGATCGTAGACGAAGGTGTGCGTGAGTGCGTGTTTCAGCTTTTCGAGCGTCATATCGGGACGTGTGCAGAGGTCGAGAGCAAGTTCGAGGAGGTTGATGGCCGTGCGGGCATCGCCGTCTGCGAAGGCGGCGAGATATGTAAGGGTTTCAGTGGAAAGGAGCGGGGAAGGTGGTGTATCATTAGCTGTTGTTTCTGAGGCCACTGCTCGTTCGAGGATTGTGATTATATCGGCTTCGCTGAGCTTAGACAGCACAAAGACTCGACATCGAGACAAGAGGGCACTGGTCAGGCTAAAGGAAGGATTACTCGTTGTAGCGCCTATAAGTGTAATAATTCCAGCTTCTACAGGTCCCAAAAGAACATCTTGCTGTGATTTACTGAAGCGATGTATTTCGTCGCAGAATATGATTGTTTTGCGACCAGTTAGACCTAGTTCGCTGGCTGCTTGCGTGAAGAGTTTCTTACACTCTGCTACGCCTGTACTTGCGCTGTTGATTTCTACGAAGCGCGTGTTGGCTGTGGAAGCAATGAGGCGAGCTATAGTAGTCTTGCCACTACCAGGAGATCCCCAGAATATCATGGAAGGGACGCGGCTTTGCTCAATGAGGCCGCGAAGGAGGCCATCTGCTCCAACGAGTTCTTGACCACAGACATCATCGAGCGACTTTGGGCGGAGACGCTCTGCTAACGGAGCTGCTTTTTCGAGGTGGTTGGCTTTTGTACGCTTTGCTGGAGGTGGTGCTGGATCGTGGTCGCCATTTGCTTGCTCATGCCCAGTTGCCAATGGTCGTTTGTGCGAGTCGGTGAATGAATGTGTGTTGTCAGTATCTGTTAATATTGGTGATTCTGTTTGCGTATCATCATCGTTCTCAGTGGGAGCGACAATTTGTTGATCAGAGCGTCGTACCGATCGAGTTGAGCTGTAGTCAACCTTCGGAGTTTGCGAAGTGGTAGATACTGCTGGTCTACTTGGTGTAGGCTTAGCGAAGAAACTTGCCACACTTTTCGCGGGCGTCTGTGTATTTGATATGGGTTGACTTGTTATTTGAGAGCCATTGCTTTGCTCGACGAGTATCTCACAGCCAGAATCAAGATGTGCATTAATATTCTTTTCAGCCACAGGTTTTTCGCATATTGGACAAGCAATAGAAGCCATTATTCTCGCTCAGGTTTGCAGGTGTGGTGTTGTGTCAAGCCATGCAACACGGTGAACACTACATCAAGTGCATCACACCTCGAAAGTTTTTTCTAAGAGAGAGATGTTTCCTCAAACGCGTCTGAAACAGCACGCGAAGATAACGCGAGTTGGGAAACCTAAAGTGGCAAAACTTGATTCAGTGGTCTCAGTCTCGCTCTGTGGTCTGAGGCGTAGTTTATGAGTGCCTCATGCATCGAGATTGCAGTTGAAATGTGCTGGGTTTAAATATGGTGCGAAAATGGTGAGGTACAGTGTTCACAACTGCAACAAGAACAGGATCAATGTAAGTTTGTAGGCAAGGCTCGATTCATCTATCGAGTCTACTATGTACAACGCCGTGATCTATATGCAATATTCTATCTATCATCTGCCTCCATGGTGTATCAAATGCTCGTGTGAATGCTTCAATACTGTTCCACCAAAAAAATGCCAATTAATAAAACCAAATACCAATGCCGCTCCTACCATGCTGATTCACTTTTCCCTTTCCATCATAAAGCAAACGGTTGAATTTCCATTCCAGCAAATAAAAGTAAATGACAATGAATCGAAGTGAAGATTAGAGCGGCGAATGTTTGCCAAGAGATCGTGAAGTGCTTGTACAAGAGAATGTAAAGAGTTGGTCATCAAAGTCATCAGTATGTTGCTGAGTTGTTGTTGAGAGTAGGAAAATGTGTCCTATCAGACGCGCTTAGTAGGCGGTCATAAAGACACCGAGAGGGCAAGGGTTCCAGTCGTTGAACCAGGTGAGGTCGAGACCAGAGGCGGAGGAGAACTCGAATGACTGAGCGGTACCAGCGGCACAAGGTCCGGAGGCGATGACAGTCTTGGTACCGACAGCAATGGGGAAGGTACCGACGTTCTTGGAAGCGCCCATGTTGGAGTAGGTGGTCTGCTGGGTGGCGACGGTGTTGAGCTGGGAAACGGCAAAAGAACCAGTAGACTTGTAGGTGTAGTCAGTGGTCTCGAGGAGATCCTTCTCGGGGATGGTGAAGATGAGGTCGCAAGTCTTGCCAGCCCATGCAGAGTCAACGTCGATGTTGAAGATGGTGCTGTTGACGCTGTTGACGTAGGCGAAGTACTGAGTACCGTAGGCTGTATCGGGCGATGCAGAGTTGACAGGAACGATGAGGTGGGGGTAGGCTACGGAAATGATCAGAAAAGGGTATTATCGCAGAACAGGCGAAAACTTACTGTAAGTTCCTGAGAGGTTTTCAGGGCAGACGTTTGAGGGAGTAGGGGCAGCGGAGCTGGTGGTAGGAGCAGCGCTGGAGGTGGTAGGAGCAACTACAGTGGTCGAGCTGGTGGTAGGCGCAGGAGGAGTGACAACGGCGGTGGTGCTCTGGATAACAGTGGTAGGAACAGAGACGGTCTGCTGAACGGTCTGAGATTGAGTGAGAGTGGTGGGGACGACCTGGGTGGAAACGGCGTTGGAGACAGAGACAACGGTGGTGGGAACAGAGACGGTCTGCTGGACGGTAGTTCCAGACTGAGTAAGAGTGGTAGGGACGACCTGAGTAGAAACGGCGTTGGAGACGGAGACAACGGTGGTGGGAACGACCTGAGTAGAAACCTGGACCTGAGTCTGAGTACCGCAGCTCTGGACAGAGGTGACGGTAACAGTCTGAGCAGCTGGGGCAGGAGCAGTAACGGTGACAGTCTGAGCAGCTGGTGCAGGTGCGGTGACCGTAATAGTCTGAGCAGCGGCAGGGGCAGGGCAGCTAGGTTGGACAGTGACAGTCTGAGCAGCTGGTGCAGGTGCGGTGATTGTGACAGTCTGAGCTGCAGCAGGGGCAGGGCAAGTAGCTTGAGCAGTAACGGTGGTGACTGAGCCAGCGCCAGGAATGGTCAAGGTGGAAACCTGAGCAGCGGGAGCAGGAGCAGTGACGGTAGAGATTTGAGCGGGAGCAGAGACGGTGACAGTTGAGCCAGGCATGGTCACCGTAGGACCAGCGATAGTGGTGGGTGCGACGACAGTGGAGACCTTGGGTGCGCAGGATCCGTTGGAGGTGGTGAGCTTGATCTGTTGGCATTGAGTGGCGAGGCCAGTGTCGGCAGTGTAGATGTTGTAGACACCCTGGTCGTTGACGAGACACTCGTACCAGATTGAGCTACCGTTGTGAGAGATGACACCAGTAGAGTCGATGGTGATACCACCGCTGGGAACCTTGCCCTCGTCACATTGGTATTGCTGGGGAGCACCAATTTCAACACATCCACGACCGGACTGGTCAACGATGGTGCCAGCGGCTTGGTTGTAGCAGCTGAAGATGTGTTAGTTTGTGGGGTTTTCAGATTTTGTATCCAAGGAGAGAGACTTACAAGGTGGTGTTGCTGTACCCAGGTCCAACACGGATCTGACCGTCGTAAAGCTCGCCGAGAGAACCAGCAGAACCAGTGAAACCGGCTTGAGCACCAGAGATGTTAATGCCGAAGCAGCAGTCAGAAGCAGCAGCTTGACGCTTGATGACAGCGGCCGAAGCAGCGGCAGCGAAGATGAGAGTGGTCTTCATCGTTGATATTGTGATGTGGAGATTGAGGAAGAAGAAGGAGAAAGAGTAGGTAAAGTGAAAGTGCTAGAAGACTAGTAGCGAAAGATAAAGCGAAAGCTGTTGTTGTTGGTGAAAGTGGGATGAATAGTAGGAGAGAAGGGGATATAAGCTGGAGGGGCAGAGTCTTCATATAGTCCGACTGAGGCTCGATAGAGTAGGTGGGGTTCAGCATGGGAGGGAAAGGGCTGGTCGAGTTTAGACAGAACTCAGCACGCTTGGGAGGACGTCGGCCAAGGCGTCTCTCCATGCTGAGATGGCTGAGCAGCAAGCAAGCTCCACAGCATGGCTTACTTACGAGGAGCTAAACTTAGAGAGAGGCCTTGACTGTGGATAGCAGCTGCTCGAATTGGAAGCAAAAGATAGATTGTTAGTCATGAGGTTGGGACAAATTTTTAGCAACGTGTGTGCGTGCACATCTTTGCCCTCTTCTCACGGCATCGGCGGGATATTCTTAGCCTGGCCCATCGTGCATTATTCTCGTCCAGTCCCAAAAGCAGACCATGCGAGCGACGAGGATAGCAGTGGAGTCGACCTCAACGTGGCCACGATGCTTTCTCCATTCTTTTTCTTTCTTCCACCCTATGAAAAGACTGAAGTGCAGGCCGAACAAAGAAGACGCGATTCATCGAGGTCGGGCCGTCATCGCGTACCTGTCTATCGTCACGTTATATTTTTAGATTTTCAGACGATCTTTACTCGGCACTTGGACCACCTTCTTTGATCGTGTGAGCATTTTTAGTTTACGCTCGTTCTGCTAGGTTTAGAACGAGCTGATTTTAGTGCTCTTTGTCACCAATTACGATATGACGTCTGATTGAGGATAAGACGTGGCCAAGCTTGGTCGACTGTGCAACGCAAGAAGATACTGCGGAACAGAGAGTTTCGGGGAGCAGACCCTCGACCCCTTGGTGCCTGTTGACCTCCCGCTCGAATGCAGGTACAATACAGGTCCAAGTGTCTGGGCCTTTTCTGCTCACAAAATCCCAATAACACACTCCCTTTTCCACTCGCACTCTATGGAAACCCGCTCCCCGATCACACAGACTTGAGACAGATGTGGCTTGCTTCGCGCGTGCACCTGCCTGTTCCGGCTACGAGTGAGCATGACGTGTCCCTGTGTCCCTAGTGTCCTTACGAATTCTCCTTGATTCTTGGCTGAAACAGCGGCCTTGAAACCTCAACGTTCCACAACTACCATCGACCATCGTCGTTCATAATTCTTCCGCTTTTGTTCGAGGTCGATCAGTCAGAAATAAAGCAGTTGTCAAGGCGAAGAGTAGATCGGATGCACAACCGTCGCTTGGCCAACAAAACTCTGGAGTTCTCGGATTAGCTTCCAAGGACTTCGGATCAGGCGGCCTTGTGCATAAAAAAAGACTTTCTTTGCGTTAGGATAAGAGCGGAAAAAGCACCAAGCACTCAACAGTGATCAACACCCGCCAGATCGTCAGGCTGCCATTGTCCAATACATTTCTATACGGGATGTGTTTCAGGATCAGGGAGCTTCCCGTACCTTGCATCACAGTGAACCGTACTAGGCACTTTGAGGATCAGGGTTTGCCACAACCTTGACACTTATTCGACACCTCGAAGCTCACTTTCTCACCTTGCTGGTGACAAAATCAGTGTAAGCCTACCGCCACTTCATCATAGCACCACTGAGCTCATGCGATCAACCGCCGAGCGAGTACTAAGAATACTAAGAATATCGTATGACGTTGCACATCTACAACAACGTTGATGAGACGGAAGAACCCATGCCGTGTGATACGAGCTTCATATGGGGTCGGAATTGCTTCCAAAATCAGCTCCCTTCCTCAGCAGTTCATGTACTCTTTGATGTGACTAATATCATCTGTGACGATCGCTGAAGGAGCAATCCGTCAGAGACATGACACACCTATTGTCGCTGCAATATCAACGGATATTCTGTTTCTATGGCGAACAGAAATCAGCGAGGTTGCTGCACATTATTGTCTTGCTACATCAACACTCTGGCAGGCTCCCAATAGGTGAATCATCTTGTTGCTCCCACAGCTTATGTGAGCCTCCCGAATGACCTCTAAGCAAGCATCACAAGAGAGTCGGCCTGAGAGTAAGCTATTTGATTTATGCTCTTGTCTTCTCGTCTAAATACATATTATACTCACTCAAGACTTACAACCCTTCTCTTGCTTATCTACTCCTCACGCTTAGTGACCTTTACTGTGCAACTATGCGCCTTCTTTTCTTCATCTTCACCTCTTCTGCTTCTTTCCTGGCTAAACTGCTTGCTAATTATCCCTTCTCTAATATGCATCGAGGGACTCGGCTAGATAGGATATACCAACCTCGAACTTAGAGACCTCACAATTTCTCCTCGCTCTTTGTTGAGTAAACATAATTCACACGGCTTACCACGTCTTTTCCACCTTCTTGTACCTAGCTCTCTCAGCCCTTAATCTGCCACACCACAAGCAACCATCTTGCATCCTTCTTTACAACAGTACCTCGATCGTTCTGCTGCCACAGTACTGCATATTAAGGAGGTATTGGCTCTTCCACGCCGCCTGCTTAGTCTTGCACGCGTGGCACTTGCACGGAACACTCATCACTTTCGTGTGCTTTTGGCAGCCGACAGAATGCCTCAACAAGCAAGAGTCAATATAGTTTGAGGCGTATTTGTTTCACCATACGATGGAGACTTTGGCTTTCAACAAGGACTGACTGATTCACTCGAGGGGTCTCCTATACCTTCAACACGACGGCACCATCCACAGTAAGCACAAGTATTATATCGGATCAAAAGGCTAGATTTTATATGAACGCATAGGAGTGCGTTCCTGTCACACAGTCACAGCATATCGGAGCAAGATGTTAGGTATTGGCAGTAATAACCCTAGGAGCACAAGCGTGAAGTGAAGCTGAAGGCGAAGGCAATTTCTATTCAGCCATTTAGTTCTACCCTGCGCGCCAAGCAGCCTAAGCTCGAACGTATCCTCTCCACATCTACAAAGTAATCATCTTTGAGGCGATAGATAGCTCTATCATACCGTCTTTCCTTCAGCACACACACACACGCACATCTCACCATGCGCCCCTCGACACTACTCCTCGCCCTCCCAGCGCTGGCTACGGCACAACAAATTCCCTTCCTCAACACATTCCAGCCATACGTTGATAAGGTCATTGCTTTTGGATCAAGCTTGACAGGACAATCTGCAACTGGTGGTTCGAAGACAACACCGCATCCTGCTGTTACTGAATTGAAGATCGCCAACTGGGAGGACACCTTGCGCAACAGAGGCAAACATGGACCTGGGAGTGTGGACAACTGGATGATTTATGTGACTGGAAACACGACCTGCGCGGGTGAATGCGCCAGGCCTGATGCCGCTTTCGATGTAAGATTCGAAGACTAGGCACAAACTCACGGCATCTGCATACTAACACGTCTATAGGAAGCTGTGACTCTTTTCGCCGACTCTCCTGAAGGTCCCAACCTTGCCCTCCTCGACTGCGATCGCCAAACTGCACTCTGTGGTGCGTGGGGTGCCTACGCTTCATGCATTTGGTATTTCCGCGTGCCCAAGCCCCTTCCCAACCAATCCCAGGGCCCTTCCGCGATGACCATCCACCCTCTCAACTACACTACTGTGACCACTAGTGACATCACCAAGATTCACACACAGAAGCTCTACGAGAAGGAGACAGCATACGAGGGCTGGATGCATCCTCTTGATGGTATCTTGGCGCAGAGCGGAATGATGATGCCAGTGGCTTATGCGTTATTGTTCATGAGCAAGGTTCCTGCGCCCATCTTCATGCTTGGTTTGAGTTTCTTCAGCAGATATTTCGTGTAAGTAGTCTGAGTAAGGCGGTTGTAATGTCGAAACATGCTGACGTCTACCATAGCAACAGAAGGATGCCTGGCGGTGCTAATGCAAGTGGCGCTCCTCCTGCCGCTGCTGTCCCTGCTTCTGCTGCAAGAGCAAAGAAGAACAAATAGACGTTGCTCTGTATAAGAGCTACGCCGTATGGACGTAGAAAGCGATTGTCACGAACGGATTGCATGGGTAGGTCGATCTGGGCTTGTAATGAGACGGGATAAGGAAAACAACAAGGAGTGGAAATCTGAATCTGGGTTATTTTGCTTTACTATATAGAATCTGGGTCAAGTGCAGGATAATACGCACAAGATGCATTATGCGAACGAATGATAGTACATTTCAATCACCTTTCGTGCCGCTGTTGCTGCTGTGACTTTGCCGCTGTTTCCAAAAATTCAGGGGCAGGGTCCCAACTTCCTTGTCTTCACTCTTCATTTCGCGTCTCCTTTGCGCGTCGCCGTTCACATTCGTGTAATTCTTCATACTGTACACATCTTTGAACAGGTAGAGGTACCTTGACACCAGCAAAAGCTTATGATAAATACTGCGACGTGTTTGCATAAAGCACACAAGAAAGAAAGAAGTTTTTGCAGTGACCCGTGATGGCGCCAAAAGAGCCCAAACAAACACCTTTCGCATTTGACAAAGATGAAAAAGTTCTCTGTTTTCATGGACCATATCTCTACGAAGCAAAGATTTTGAATCTGGAGCAAGCTGATCCGAAGGATAAGAAGAGTGCATGGAAGTATTTGGTGCATTATAAGGGATGGAAGAATACGTGAGTTTTTACTGTTTCCTATTTCGCTGGCGGTAAAGGTGTGGCAAAACTGTAGATGTCTTTAGTTTTGGCAGGAGCGTCCTGGCAGGGTGAGTGTGGAGAATTGGGATAACTGCACGATCCCAGGGACGTTGCCCGGCATCGACAGTATATGAGACACACTCACGATCACGCATTCTCACGAACCAAGCATAACATACACATCATACTTACATTATACATTCTTACTAACAATGCCGCGCTCCAGCTGGGATGACTGGGTGCCCGAAGACCGACTCCGCAAATTAAACGACGAAAACAAACTACTCGCAGCAGACCTACTCAAAGACCTACGAGAAAGTCAACGTCAAGAACGTGCCGCCAAAGCCAAACCGACCATTTCACTGAAAAAGGACAAGACGTCAGGCAGAGTCACGAGTGACCTTGGAAGTGTGCGTGCAAGTGAAGATCGAAGTTCTGCTGGTGCTCAAGCAGCTCCGAGAGGTGTGAAGAGGGCAAGGGATTGGGAGACGATTGAGAAGGTAATCTGATACATATCTCCCTCCATCTTCTAGTCGCACAAGTTTCAAAAGCTATAGTGTTGAAACGTACTAACGCATGCAGCAGGAAGAAACATTCCTCCACCGTCCCTCAATCCGCATCCCACTACCAGATCACCTCAAAGGCCTCCTCGTCGACGACTGGGAAAACGTCACAAAATCGCTCCAACTGATCCCACTTCCTCACCCACATCCAATAACATCCCTCCTCGCCGCCTACGCCGCCCACGAAGCTCCCCGGCGCCGCCCAGGATCAGCAGACGCCGACATCCTCGAAGAAGTCCTCCAAGGCGTGCGCGAATATTTCGACAAGTCATTAGGCAGGATTCTGCTGTACCGCTTCGAGCGCCAACAATGGCTCGAAGTGCGCGAGAAGATGATGGTCGAGCCAGCGTCTACATCTGTCACCAAACCGAGCAGCACCAAAGAAGACGAATCAATGGCCGATGACAACGACGATGAAGACGATGAAGACGATGTCAAGAAGTTTGCGGGTAAAACTCCTTCTGATGTCTATGGTGCAGAGCATTTGTGCAGACTCTTTGTGAGTATGCCGGAGTTGGTGGCGCAGACGAATATGGATGCGCAGAGTGTGGCGAGATTGAGGGAGGAGTTGGTCAAGTTGACGAATTGGTTGGGGAAGGAGAGTGCGAGGTGGTTTGTCAAGGCGTATGTGGATCCGGGGGTGGAGTATGTTGAGAAGAGTAAGGGTACTGGGTAGGGGTTGGTGAACGATGGGGAGGATGGAAGGAGGTGGGGTGAGCAAGTTGGGTTGCTGCGAATGGCGGACGAGGTGCTATGAGACGTTGGCTCATTGTGGCTTTGGAGGTGAATGGCGGTCGAGTCTAATATAAAGAGGCTATGAACGGGTGATATCTCAGCAACAGAAATTGCCAAAACATCTCGATTCTGTTCCCAAACCATTTTTAAATTAGCAAGTCAATCCATGAAACCACTCTTCCTACTGCAGCTCCGAGCTTCAAGTTCATTCATCTTCATGCCTCGAAGACTGTATCAGCTGGTATGAAAAGCATAACCAATTCGCTTTTCCTGCAAGTGACTGACTCAACTGCCGGCGCCAGCTCTGCTCCTGCCACGAGCATTAAGAGGTTCCGCCATCGTATTTAAGCAACCCGCAATCTTCCCCAATCGGTCAATCGTCCAGGCCGGCCACTTGGAAATGTAGCCCCAGATACAGATGCAAATCAGTTGGATGAGATAGCAAATCAATTCGACGAAAGGATAGATTGTCTGACGGATTGAAGCTTGGAATGGAGGCTGGTGCTCTATAGTCATGTCGTTGATCGGGGTGGCTGCGATTTCCTTGACAGTTGGGGAATATGCAGGAGGTGGCACAGTGATGGCGGCTGCTTTTTCGATGTCGGACGCCATCACGGTGTTAGAGTCTGTGTCATAGCAGAATGGTTTCTCTGGATGATCAGGAAGTGCCATGATGCTCTTGATTCGTGAGGTTTGTGGGCTTTTCGTAAGATTAAGGGTAAGAAGAAAGGAAAAGCAGAGAAAATGTAGGGCTGGAAAAAGCATAAAGAGTATACATGTTACACGGACTTCGTTTCGTTTCGTTCCGTTTCAGACTTGACAAATATGGGGCTGTAGGAAGGCAAAGGCCTGAGATTTACAGCAAGCATGCACAGATGGCGGAAGGAGTTTTTGAACGATAGAACGTATGCATTATGTAGGAGTAGAATATCTTGAATGTATTCCTGCTTGACGGAATTGAATATTGATTACATCTTCTGCAGGCACAATCTCGCCAGTAGAGGCGGAGATAATAATCAATATTTGGAGTAGCAGTTGTAGGTAGTGTACGCAACCGAGATTAAATAGTTGCCTGCACAGACTTGCTGCTTCCTCCGGGAAGCATCAATCGAAGGCTGTCGGCTGATCTTTGAGCATGAAAATTTTGATAGCGACGACAGCAAGGTTTCTTGTCATACATTCAAGGATGTGCATTACGCTCATGGTAATCCTCGGAAGGTCCTGACGAGGTCGCCTCATGCCCACGATCTATAGGCCCAAGAGATACCCTGCATGCAAAACGAAAGCTATGGAGAACTGTTGTCAGTCAGCATGGAACAACTCAAAAAAATGGTTTTGACAGCGACGACAGCAAGGTTTCTTGTCATACATCCAAGGAAGTGCATTACGCTCATGGTAATCCTCAAAAGGTTCTAGAGGTCGCGTGGAAACTGCGAATAGTAGGAAGATTTAATCATAGAAAAGGGCTGGGGTGTAAGAAAAAAAAGATCATGCTTACCGAATGTGGCGGGCAGTAGCAGTACGATGCCAGCGGTCACAAGGGTAGCTAGTCCTGCAGGCAGGACTAGCCTGGAAGCATCCAAACGATTCCGGTAAATGCAAATGATCGCGTGAACAATTTTCCAATGTCATGGCTGGCAGCATTCTGATATGATCTTGTAAATGAGCAGAGAAGCAAGGCTTGAAGCACACTAAAACTTTAAAAGACTGTTAGCAGAAGTCCTTGTCAGCAGATATGCGAGAAAAAAAGTTTCTTTTGGCAGCTGTAGTCAGGCGAAATTACTGGCTAGTAGCAGGTCGCCAGCGACGGCAACCCGAGATAAATCGTCATGAACGATTCGGATGGGGTAAGAAGACACTTTGAGTGTTGATATATCATCAAACAGCTGGAGGGGATGGTGTAGGAGGAGAAGATGACATCGAACTTACGATCACGCGGTCTACAGAGTAGAATCTTGCAGGCACTCAGAAGGGAGTGTCTTTCAGCCCGCGGTCAATGCCAGACCACCGCTGGCCCTTGGTACCATAGCCATATCGCGAACGTGAGGCAGATGGAGGATTGGTGAGTTCTTGATGTTTGGTGAAGAGGTCGTGCAGGAAAAAAAAACAAAGAGGTTACTCAACTAGACCCTGAATTTCCCTCAGCCAAACAGGGTTAGCGCTTCTTGGGCGTTCAACCAGTGTTCAGCATCAAGCATCAAGCATCAGCAGCTCATCTCTGCCTCGAACGCCATTAATCCTCGCCGTCGCCTTCAACCTGCCGCTGCACTTGCTCTCGTTGCCACTTGTGTGCTGTGATACACGTTGACCACCAGCTAACGTGCACAGAATCACCTCCAGAGCATCTCGTTCTGCTTCGTGCGCGACATTGCACCCTCGAACTCAAACGACTCGAGCGCGACTCTTCCCCACCTTCACAACGTCTACCAAGTGGTCTTACGATATGTCTCGATGAAGATTGAAGATACTGAAGCTTCGCTCTGGAGTAGCGAGCACCTCGAGACCATCGAGCCTCGTTGCTGAAGCTGTCCTTTTCCGCACACACTCTGGATATAAACTGGTTTCAGCCAACAACTCTTCGCAAGAGCTATTTCAGCGTTGATATTTCAAGATCTCTAAGACATCTGGCGCACATATAGTTTCACCCTCACTTACCTACATCCTGGCTCTTCTCCCTTGGATCTACTGGATCTCTGGCTCTCTTTGGTACACATACTACCCTCGAAACGAATGTCATATAGGCTCGCGCTCTGCTAACATCTGGGTTTCGCACATTGAAACGCGGTCTTCCTACTTCGATGCAACAATCTTTTCACCCTGGACCTGGCCACCCTGGGTTACCGCATGGCCAGCCAATGGGTATGCCCGGTGTACCTCATGCGCCTGGTCAGATGATGCCACACATGCAAATGCCATTGGGAGGACCGAATAATGCACACATGGGACAAGGTGGGCCGATGATGGTTAATATGCATCCTGGTGCAGCATTACAAGGCCCTGGTGGTAATGCTGCGCACGCTCTGTCACATCTCCAGCCGCAGGCGCCCATGTTCCGACCACCTCAGATGGGTGTTCCAGGGATGCCACAGAACCCAATGGCAGGCCAGGCCTCCCTGCTCGCCCGCAATCGCGTCATGATGGGAGGTCAGCAACCACACAACAACATGATGATGAACATGCAGAACATGCAAAATATGCAACAAAATGGAATGACACCTGCAGTAATGGCGCAATATCAACAACGACTGCAGCAGCAACAGCAGCAAAATGGTTTGCCCAACGGGTTACAATTCAACCCAAACATTAATCCAAACCTAGCAGACATGCATCGTACAATGCAGGCACGTATGGGTCAGCAGCAACAGCAAAACCTTATGCATAACATTGCAATGCAGCATGCCGCCTCACAACAAAACCCTGGATCACAAAATCATGCTCCGCAAATGCGACCGCAGTCGTCAATGCAAGGCATTCGCCCAGCAGGTATGCCAGACGGGCCACAAATACCACAGCAGGTCCCATTAGCGCAACCTCCCAACCAACCGATGCAGCATCCAGGCACACCACAGCAAGCCCAAAGAGTCCACGCACAAGCTGGTCAGCAAGCCCCACCTACTCAACCACATCAGACTCCAATACAAGCACCTACACCTGCACCCAATAGACAAGCCACTGCGACGCCACAGCGCTCGGCACAGCAGAACGTACAGACACAACAACAGAACATGCAGCAGAATTCTCAACAGAATATACAACCACAACAAGCCATGGCTGCGTCACAAGCAGCTCAGAAGCAAGCAGCTCAGCAACAAGAGCAACAACAACAACAACAACAGGCAACCCCGACACAGCAGCAACAGAATAGCCAACAACAGGCAGCGGCTGCATCGGCAGCAGCGACCGCACAAGGAATCCAGAACCAGCAGCAACTTATGCAACAGGCACAACAACATCCAGCAGCACAGCAACAACAAAACGCTATGCAGCAAGAAAAGATACGCCAAGGTCAAGTTATGATGCAGCAACAAAGAATGGCGGCAGTCATGTCTCAAAGTGCGGTATCAAGATTAGCACACTTTACTGATCGACTGGGCATGTTCTCCACCGTACCAAGACAAGATTTGAAGGATGTGTATCGGTTTTGGCAACACCTCGTGCAGGAATTCTTTGCTGAAGAAGGGGTATTCAGACTGACATTGATCGACAAACATTCTGGTCAAGGAGAGTCAAGAATATTCGAGATATCGACGGCACTGCTAGCAAGATTTTTCCTAGAACAAAACAAGGCTGGCGTGGAAAGAATACTGATTGGCGTGAATGGTGCGATGGAGAATAAGTTGGCCAACAACAGCCACTTCCTGAACAGCAAGAGATCGACCTTCACCTTCATCTACCGAGGCGGAGTTCAAGTAGGTGCTGTTAGCCAAGTTTTCAAAGCCATAATGCTCATTGTTCTTCTAGGTTGTCTGGACAGGTGTGCTGAAGGCCATGGTTAGTCCTGAGAACAAGTTCACGTTATTCGACTTTTCTCCTGAAGCTGCTCACGAAGAATATTTATCGAGGTCAATGGTCGAAAAGCTTCTTTCTCCAGAGTCACCAGTCGCGATGAAGACGTCGCCGAGTATTACAAAAGGCAAAGCAAAGCAGCAAAAGAATCAGCAACCTACGCTTGCCAATCTACCTGATTCGCTTGTGGGAGGTCTCGGAGTTGCTGGGACAGTCCAACAGTTTCTGGAGGTGAGCTCAAGATAATTGACTTTCTTGAGTGATGTAGCTAACGTCAAGTCAGATGGCACAAACGATGAGTTTCTTCCGCGAAATCATCGACGGGTCTATCCAGAACGTCGACCTCAAGCCCAAAGTCGTGCTCGACAGGATCAATGAGAGGACCAACGAGCAGCTTATGAACCCGAAACCTCAGCAACAGTTTCAGATGAATCAGCAAATGGGCCAAGGACCTCAAGGTCCTATGATGCGAGCACCTGCGGTTAATGGCCTAAACAACAATCAACCCCAGTTTACCAGCTCTCCAGCGCACATGAGCTTGAACCTGCCCGCAGGTCGAACAATGAACACCAACTCACCACATATGGTGCACGAAAACAGCAACCAGGGCTCCATGCCACCGCCTGGTGCTGTACCAATGACTGCTCAAAGATCTACTCAGGGAAACACCAGCAGCACGGCCGCAAGCGTCAACGCCAGCCCAAATGCTTCCGGCAAGCGGCGTAGAGCCAGTACCGTCAACAAAGGTGGCGACAATCACGATGGAGGTGATGGCGAAGTGCAGCCAAAGGTCAAGCCTAGTCCGAAGGCTGCTAATAAGAGGCAGAAAGGTGGTGGCGCCTAAGCCTGACGATGGAGCGCTCTACCCATCTCGAGTTCTCCTTCCAACAAATGCACATTTCGGAGTTGATTCTTTCAGTTTTCTCGTCTTTTCTTTGCTTTCTGGGTATACCTCTGCGCGCGGCGTTTGTATCATAAAGGCCCGGCGGTAGATGATAGGATACGTGGAAATAGCCACCTGGCGACCAAACAGTGATCTGAAGATTTCAAGTTTCTTTTGTATAATAGATTTACGGCTGCACATTAACATTCCGCGGATGGACGAGGATGGATATCAAAGCGCGATTTGTTGACGACACATATTGGGAGCGGGAGTTCAGGGAGAAGCGCAGGCACGAGACGCCTTTATGAGGAGGCCTTTCAGGTAGCTAGACAGTATCTTGATCCTGCTCTTCAACGAATGATGAAGTCTCTTGTACCAGTCCATTACTTTTGCCAATCGCCCCCTTTTAGTTTTGATTAGCAATCTTCGTTGTGATTGGTCGGCATTCACCTGCACTTTGCCGTCATCGTATACAACAGCAAAGCCACTTTTGTATTGTTGTTAAGCCCAAACCCACCAACACTCTCGCAGCACACACCGCTTCGCCAACCTATACACTCCATCTACACCTTCACTGCAGCCCTTCCGTCATCCACCTTCATCCACCTCTAATGGCTCTCTCCAGAGTCTCTGCCGCCACCCTCTCTTCCCTCCGGCCCGTCATCTACTCCAGTTCCGCCTCTTCTCGCCTATGCACAAGCTGCTTGTCCCAGACATACCTTCGTCGCCTTCCACAATTGATAACAAGACGTACGCAAGCCACCGCAACAGCTCACAGAGTCCAAGACATCCCTTCGCAACCACCGCCACCCCGCAATGCCGGAATACCAGAAACATCGATCGCAGGCGGGCAACCGCAAATAGACAACACGACAGATGCATCGCATAGCCAGCTACCACATACGTCCACCACACGGACCTCAGAAATGAGCATGACAGAAGGCGAAGCACAACATACAGCACTAAAACCCGCTTCCACAACATCCACCACTAGCCCCAGCACACGACCCCAACGACCGTCCCGCCTACGCGCACGAAAAGCAGCAATGACACTGACACCCGGCGCGGTATCGCAACTCCGTGCTCTCCTCGCCCAGCCCGAGCCCAAGCTTATCCGCGTAGGTGTCAAGAACCGGGGTTGCTCAGGCTTAGCATACCACCTGGAATATGTCGAGAAGCCGGGCACGTTTGATGAGAGCGTTGAGCAGGATGGGGTCAAGGTGTTGATTGACAGCAAGGCGCTGTTTAGCATTATTGGGAGTGAGATGGATTGGGCGGAGGATAAGTTGAGTCAGCGGTTTGTGTTTAGGAATCCGAATATTAGTAAGTTTGTGCTGCTTTGGTTGAGCGAAGATGAGTGGATTGTGGAAGGATGCGAGGCTGACGATATCATTACTTTAGCGGAACAATGTGGTTGTGGTGAATCGTTCTCGATTGGCTAGATGGAACAGGTGTTGTGGACTTGCAAAACTTCAGAAACTCGGACCAAAGGCATGAGAGCCCCAAAACCGAGTATTATATCTATATAAGGGCATGTACACGTCCTGCATTCGAGGTACACCAAATCTAAAAGACGCCCGGCACGAAGTCGATCACAGTGATACCCTCCACAACACCCGAGGTTGTCACATATTTGACAAAGTCGAGATGTGCTGGATCCTTGTTGAGGTAGTAATCTCGGTCCTCTTCATTCTCGAACTCCACCACGAAGCCGTGAGTAAGACCTTGCTGTAAGAGGGTCAGTCAAGCGACTGCAAGAAGACGAAAGTGACCTCTGGTGCTGGGAGGAGGATGGGACAAGGCGGTTTTCGGAGAAGGACAGTGCTCTGCATAACACATGTGGACATAGCACGAGCCTCGTGGAAGGAGTATGAGCAGAGAGTACTCACGTCATGGCCTTCCGGGCTGTTATTTTTACCTCCACTTCCTTTCACAATGTACAGCTCGTCCGTCTTAGGATGACGGCATTTGTCTTTCAGACCTACCATACGTTGGCATGCCTGGCGAAGGGAGATGTTAGTATAGCATTGTCAAGCATGCAACGATCAGAAGTGGATGACAGTAGCAGTAGGCCACGGAGATAGCTAGACAAGCAGGATTAGGATGCAAGTAACTATACGTACATCTTCGACCTTTGCGGTCTCGACCTTTGAGGAGAACTTGAAGAGAACGATGTGCGTGATTGTCATGGTGGTTGTTGCGTCTGTAAGGCTGGTCTAATGATGAGAAGAGGTAGGGAGGAGTGGATGCTGTATTTGTACTGGTATCGATGGATTTGTAAGACAGATGCCCAACATTTAGGCTAAGACATTCTGAAACGTATGGCGACGTTTGTGGGGGATATCTGAAACTCCTTGAACATGTAGCAATGTGATTCTTCAATAGCTGTACTATACTCTCATATCCACCAAATGTAAACATAGTGGCCAAGCTGATACAGTCCCGGCTACACTACCATGTCTTCGACAGGACAGCCTCTAATTGTTCGCTTCGCCAGCGACAGCATTCCCGACCTCGCCATCTTCATCTCACCTTCTCACCCCAATACCATCTCTCCCACACTTTCCACGCAACTCACATCCTCACACACCGTCCTCGCCCTCTCTCCTCAGATCCGCGCTCACCTACCTTTCGCGCTCCAGCGCCGTCGTCTACGCCTTATCGTAGCTGGACGCATACTCAATGTTTCAGAACGTATAGATCAAGCCCTACGTCCGAAGGGCAAGGAGAAACAAAGCACACCGGCAGGAGACAAGAAGAAAGAGGCCATCTACATCCACTGCGTGATAAGTTCCGAAGACGTCGAGAATGGCGACAAAGCACTCGAGCAAGAGCGCGCAGCCGCTGCCGCCATCTATCATGAGCCCGATCTATTCGCTATCTCAGACCTGGAGACACCATCCTCGACGCCACAACTCGGCACCACCCGCCCTGCATCCCCTGCAGAAAACAACACAAATGTAGTACCGCAACTAGAGCACCAAGAATCCGCCCAACCACAAGGCTTCTCCCGACTCCTCTCCACCGGCTTCACGCCGCAAGACGTCGCGACCCTTCGCGCCCAATTCCGCGCAATGACCGCAACGCGCTACACCTCCGATACCATGCCCGACGCCACCGCGCTGCTACGCATGGAGGAACGATGGCTCAATAGCACCGAGTCTGGTTTACCTGCCACTACAACAGGAGAAGGAGGGGCGGGTGGAGCGGCTGCGGATGAAGAAGATAGTCCGAGTGCGGCGTTGAATGATATGTTGGTGGGGATTATGGCGGGGTTTTTTTGGCCGGTCGGTGCTATGGTGTGGGGGTTGAGGGAGGAAGGGGTGTGGAGTAGACGGAGGGGATGGGCTGTGTTGGGGGGTGTTGGGGTGAATGTTGCGTTTGGTATTATCAGGCTTTTGGGGTGAGAGTTTGTGGAGGATGTTGGTAAGGTTCGATTTGCGAGATTCAGCTTTTGTTATGATCTGGATCTGGAATCTGTATTAGACGAGTATACGAGAGGATTGTTCCGAGTTCGACTACCAAGTCGAACATATGAGAGAGCAACAGTCACTTAGGTGAGGACATCAGGAGCGACAAGTGACAGCCTAAAGACACAAGTGCATAGGCATTTGGACCTGGCAAATTTCTTGTCGTCACGCTCGCTGACGCGTCGTGTGAAACAAGAAGGATCAACAAACACTTTTCACCTCGATCCACATGTCTGGTTTTCAAGCCGTCTTTCGTTACACAACTCACCAACAGTATTCACACCACCCTTATTTGATTGCAGGATTGCAGGTAGGCGAGGTTATTGCATCGAAGCGAGCCAAGCTAAAAATTGCTCCTTAGGACTATCGTACCGCTATCATGTCCAGATATGCTCCTGTCCTTCCTACCGAATTTGGCTTTCCATTTGCTAGTCAACCACCGAGGATTGCTGGACATGTACATCCTTTTGTCAGCCATGAGGAGACTATATCCTCCATCAAACAATTGTGTAAGTTACATCAAGATGCTGGTTTGAGCAAATGGGCTAATGTCTACATCAGCCCAAGCCGCGTCCAATGCCTTCAAGATTATGACTCCCTCTTCTCTTCTTTTGTGCGAGGACGTGCTCACAATCGTCACCGAGTACTACCTCTCCGACGTTCTCACCGCCTTTCTTCACGAGTTTGCTTGCAACCGAAAACACGACACCAAGAGTACATACACACAAAGGTCAAACACTGCACGAGATGCTACCATGAACTTTGTCATTGCTCTGCCGTCGACATGCGCAATGATATTAAGATGGCTCAAAATGGCGCTGAATCGTTCATGCACGAAACGCAAGGCCTACATGACTTGGTGCAGAAGAGTTAGTCGCAAAAGCATTCTGGGCTACTTTGCACGAACTGGAATCATCAGAAAACTATATCCTGGAAGGATGTTGAAGCGTGAGCTGGACTATGCAGAGGAGGAATGCTTGTGGCAGCTCAAGCGCCAGGTTTTGTGGTACGCCAAGTTGGGGAAGTGAAGGAGATTGAATGTGAAGTATGAACCATCGACGCTCTTTCAGCTCGATCTTTGCTTCAACGCGTTTTTCCTCCATCAACAAGTTCATTTCATCATATAGACTACATCGATACCGCTCTACCTCCTGGTGGTACATAACGCCACACTCACACAAGTCACTTGACCAACCTCTACCTTCTGCTCTGAAGATTTCGACAACGTCCTGGTTCACGATATCGCTTGAATAAAACACTATGGCGCCTTCATCTCTTAGTCTCTGCGACGACGTTCTCCTCCTCATCACCGAACACTACATCGACAGCCTCCTTGACGCGTATCTCGAGGCAAAGCAGTACTTTGCCGCCGATGCAGTGACCGACCTCAGAAACTACATGGAGGTGTTTTCTCACATGTCTCGGTTTCTGTACAACAGCCTTGACGTTCGTTTGTCAATGCAAGAGGAGAAAAACACAATGTATGAACGTGTCCATAGAGATAAAATGAGGAATTCCGAATCCGAGTCATGGAGAAAGGAGTATCGAATGTTGTGCTGTTTGTCGTACGTCAAGTGGCACCTGCGCGACCATACGCTGTCGTGGAGAAAAGTGCTGCTGGAGTGAGATGCAACCCTGGAAGATGCCGTCGACTCAAAAGTGGAAGGATGGGTGTCTGCTGCGTCAATCTGCTTTCTCTGGAACGCACTGTTTTCTTCTTCAACTTACACTTCATAAAGCTTTGACATCAACAACCCAAAAAGACAACAATGCACGACATACACGACATGATTGATGATTTTCCTACATCCCTTCTGGAATTCACATCTTGGGAAAGTCACAAGCTTGGATATTCACATCAGCACACACCATCATGCATTCATTCACAATATTCGCCCCCGACGTCCTGCCCCTCATAACAGACCAATTTATCTCTCACATCATCTCCACCCACTCCTTTGATGACACCTACAGCCTCACCGACGCAGCCCGCGACATGAAAGCTTTCGCCTTCGTATTCCCATACGAGTTACGCCAAATGTACCGCCGTCTCAACTGTCTCGGCGCGACATTGCACCAGAAACGTCTTGAGGCGGATCGACGCGCTTATGGTTTCATCATGGGAAGGGGATCTTGGAGATGAAAATTTTTCGATTGTGTTAAGGCGGTGGAATTGTTTGAGCTGAGGTGTTGCGGATATTTGGAGCCGTTTTTGAGGGATATGGTGATGCAGGGAGGGTGTCGATGGTGCGCTGATCGTGTTTGTGAGAAGGCGGGGCGGTGTAAGAAGAAAAGATGTGACTTGAAGAGGCCGGGGTGGAATGAGGCTGGGATTATGAGACTTTTCTAGGCCATATGTTCGAGTTCAAAATGTGAACTAGACCAGCAAGATGTGCCACACTGCAAGATGGCTTCCCAGCTATTCGAGACGACCACTACTTATCGCCACACAATGAGCGAACACAAACAAATTCATTTCATGAGAACGAATCCACTTCTCACACACCTTCCCCTGCCAACCGGCCCAAAGAACAATGCGCGCAAAACTTTTATGCGACCACATCCTGGTCCTCGTTACCAAAACCACCTTCTCAATCGGATGGATGGCAACATCTGCAAAAATTGGTGAAGTTGTTGTGGAAGGTGCACGTCCGCGCTTTTACTGACAGTGGTTGGAAGTGGAAAACGCAAAGGACGGCCGATGTGTAGACCACTGGATTGGCGGTGCTACGGATCGGTGTGCTGCATTCACATAGTATCAGATAGTGTGGCTCGCCGGATTCTAGGTAGAACCAAGCTCAAGGCCAATATCGAAACCTTGTTGCGAAATTGTCTTTCTTGCACTTGCTCAGGCCATTGATCTGAGTCACTTGCGTATATACTACCTCAAAGAAAACGTGAAATTCTCCTGTGAGTAGCATCACTGAGATTTTTCAAGCCAAAAGTCGCAAACGAGCTGACAATCCTGGCAGCCGGACCACCACTCTTTGCGATGCACATGTACATGATTCATATGAGGTGAAAACTGGTAAACATGCTGCCCAAGAATGTAACAGATGCTTGAGGTTTAATATCATTATCATTAGGGGCTCTCAATGTTTCAGCTCGCAAGTTTCGAAACTTGAAACAATGACCGTTAGTGGTATGCAACGGCTATACCACAGCTTGGCATCCGCACGTCGAATGATGAACACGCGACCAAGGCTCTCGTAAGACAACACTCCATCACTTGCAAAATGACAGCCCTTCCACCCACGCCCTCACCTACACCACCTCCCACCATCCTCCCCACCGAGATCCTCCTCCTCATAACCCACCACTACCTCACCACAATCATCAGCCCCTCATCCACCTACCCTCCAACCCACCCCTTCCACACCATGTACTGGCAAGATGCCGCCGTCCTCTCCGCCATGAACTTTCTCGCCGTATTCCCACATATGCGCAGCCCTCTCTACGCATTCATAAAACTAGCGCTTCTCCGCATACATCATACGCGCGACCTGCATACAGAATGGTTGGAGGCGTCGAGAAGAACGAATGAGCAGAGTAAGCATGAGAGGTTGTGGAAGGAGTTGTGGGATGTTAGGAGGGGGTTGGCGGGGGAGGAGGAGTGTTTGATGTTTTTGAGGGGGAGGTTGTGGGAGGGGGAGGTTGAGGTGGAGAAGAGCTTGTTGTGTTGGGGGGAGATGGATTTGAGGGAGGGGTTTGTGGGGAGAGGGTTGTTGGCTTGAGTTTGAATGGAATGAAAGAAGAGATGGAATACGTAGGGGTGGTGTGGGTTGAGAAGCTGAGAAAGGACTGCGACATAATATGCAGATGCAGCGCCTAAAGGATGACGAAATTTACAAAAGCTGGATCGGAGATTGGCTCTCGCCTTTGTGTCAAGCCTTCAACCTCTTCCTCTTCCCTCATGATCCTTCACAATCTACTCGACATCATCCGTCTTCCTTTCCACAAACAAGTCGACTCACATCTCCAAATCCATCGCGACCTGTTCAGTCACGTCTCAAACATCACCAACGATACAATCATCTTCTTCGGCCTGGTAAGTCGTCTTCTCTTTCAGTCTAAGAACGAGACTAATGCTCCTCATCTCAAAAGTCGACTCTAAACTCAAGCCAGTCACAACATGGCTTCAACAACGACTACACGCTTGCTTCCAGCCGAGATTATGCTAAACATAACCGAGCGATATTTGACGGAACTTGCTGGGTTATATGGTCGCAGAAAGGAGCGAGAGGAAAAACCTGACACACGCTCTCGCATTCAATTCCCGTCCACACATATCTGGGCTTTTGATCTTCTGTTCTCATTTGTCTCGTGTAGGGCAACTCTTTGAAGGCTGCTTGGAGCTTCGAACATCAATAATTGTCCCACACCACTCCGCTTTTGCTGCGCCCATTCAACCGTCCAAGTTTGCTCCGGGCTCGCGAACGTCTGTAAAGAGCGGAGAAGTTGGAGTAGGTGGTTCTGCTACATCGCAGGACGACCTTGTCACGAGGCTTTGCGAGTCTCAGATAGTATGCTTTGAAAAGCACGAATAGCGCTGCAGGCACGTCGTTATCAGAATTCGTGGCAGGACCGCTGTGTAGAGTACCCTTACTCTCTTCGAGATACTTAGCTTATGCCCTTCTTTAGGATCTTAGGCTCTTCCTCGATTGATATTTGCATTTTCAAACATTTGGTTCAATTGAAAGGTTTACGAGCACTCTTCACAGCCGTCCTGGGAAACATTTCCCTTGGCCACGAATTCTGACGACGACGTGCAGGGCAATGATGTGGCAAACTATCGACCCTTTGGCTATATATGAAACAAGATCTAAGTTCAACAAAACGGTCTCAAGCTTGGAAGGTTACGCAAGGTCACACAAACTCACACCAAAGGTCACGCCCCTCGAAAACTCTTTCCACAGCTGCTGCATCTATCGCATTTGATCTGCTTCGTTCAAATTACAAACGGATATCCATAAGCTCAAGTACGCTCTTATTACTACAATCCCAATACCTTTGTTACAGTCGCGTCTCCTCTCGATCTTCACGCCGTCCAGTCTGCTATCGCCACAACACCTTCGACAATTCTCATGCTGCCAACCGAAATCATGCTCATGGTCACTGATCACTACCTCTGGGCAGTCGTCCACACAACCATTAAGCTTGATGTCCGCCGCAAATCGTACTTTGATTGGCGTAAATTCGTTCGGCAGAGGCTTGAAGAACACCTAACAGTCTTCCCTGAATTGTCGGCACAGCTCTACAAGCTTGCGGACGTGGCAGAAGAAGCGAGTGCGCAAGCGTACGAAGAAGCATGGGTTGTTTTCAGTTAACATCGGTCGAGTCCGGATTCGAAGACATTGCTGCGAGAGGTCGATGCAGCTACGAGGGAGAAGGCGCTCTTTGCAATCATCAAGCAAGATGTGCGCCGGTCAAAGTATGGCACGGCTGAAATGGAAGCTTCGCAGTAGTGTGGCCAGGTAATCTAGATCTGAAACATGGCAATTCTCCAGGGTCTCAACACGCTCTCACCTTCAATTTCCATCACAACTTCCGAATTTTTAATCCTCTGCTCTCGTCGTCTTCCACATCAACATTCTCGCAAGCTTTCGCCTGACCACCGACCCCAAGATCCGAGTGGGCACTACCTCTGGTTTGTTATCATCACACCACACCGCCTTCCTTGTGAAACATTCATCAAGACTTTCCTTTACTATTGAAAACTGCACTTGAAGCAGCTCACACACATCATCCACCACATTGCGACATCACACACGAACACAACTTATCGCACTAGCCACCACATCGCGACAGCACCCACGAGCTCAACTCAGCGCCGAAAAACCACTTACATCATGACGATACTCTCTCTTGCCAACGAGATTATACTCATCATCACCGAATGTTATTTCCACACAATTGTTGACAGCTGCATCGACAAGCCGGTCGCTCACCGACAGACAGTTCGGGAAGTGGAACGTTCTCACGCCAGTGCAATTGAACAGGACGTGCTCACCAACATCGAAAGCTACCCTGACCTCTTTCCTCAGATGGTACGGATCATGTACAATCTGTTTACCGCTGCTACAACGAGAGAGCGTGATCAAAGGCTTAAGGCCTTCGACGAGTTAGAAGATTTGAGGCTAGGGCGTCGTCCCAGTAGCATACACTGCTCCGATCGGCAAGACCATGTAGATGAAGGAAGTTGAACTCTAGAGTACAAAACAGAGCATCACAAAGCGCTCCTCCTCAACCTTCCTCATCCACATCCCTGACATTAATGTGCTTCTCATCATGTTGCCTCTTACCATTTCCCTCTTCGTGCACTGATATGCCCTTCGCCTTGCCCTTGCCCTTGTCCGATGAATGGACTTGCTCAGCCGAATCACCACCTGCACCGCCAGAAGTCAAGGATAAGCTCAGTGAGGAAGACCCAATACTTGCTCTGCGTATGTGCCATGTCTCACTTCTGAGATGATCCACACGAGGATCTGGTGCTTCATCACTATGCAAGGCCTTCTCCATCTTCTCGATTTGATCATGAAAAATGCGCTTGTGAGCAAGAACCAGAGAATCACGATGTCCTGCGAAAGGGTCATGATCGTTAGAAAAGTCGGACACCTTGCGGTTACCAAGCAGCTCACGGCGTTGTTTGCCCGAGATAGCAGAAGGACCAATGTGTGCGATCGGGCTTGGTGCTCTGTTCCTGGCTCCGACAACCTTTTGGATGAAGTGGCGATGAGAGGCAACACCAGGCTGAGGTGAAGTTTCAGCGTCGACGGGCGTGACATATGGCGAAGCATCGTCACTCCCAGCTATGATGCCTGTGTCGCTGGGCACTGGGTCGGCAGGTATTTCGCTTGAGTCGACGGACTGCGTTGGTTGTATGGACTGTTCGTATGATTCATATGATTCTCCCGTATCATCGCGAAGTAGAGCTGGTTGCGACACTGATCTACCATGGAGATACCTCGAAGAAGGAGCAGACGAACTGTGCTGAGCTGTGTTTGCGCTCCAATGAAATGCTGCCATCGTTGTATTGACTCGACCGACTCCAGCTCCAGTGTTCTCGAAAGGATGAGTTGAGATTTCGTGATCCAAATCCATAGCGGAAATTCTGCGCGAGTGTGTGACTGATGCTGCAGATTCTGCAGCAAGACTATCTTCCCAGATGACCTCGTAAATACTGTCGCGCGATTGGACGATCTGCAAGGTCGAACTGATGCGTCTGATAGTGTTTTCGGGCAAGTAGCGATTGGTCCAGGCATGAGTAATCGCCGGACCAGCCGCTGATTTCTGTGAAAGGAGATCTGGGAGACTAATCCTTCCAAGTACTTCAGCGGATGGATCTGCGAGTGGTACTGGCAATGTAAGCTGCCTCAAAAACGGCAGTGATCTTCGCCGCAACTGTAGCTCCTTACTAGGTCTTCGCAGCCTAATCTCGAGTGGGATCAACAACGACGGCACACTCCTCACGCTCTCCAGCTGTTTTGTTCCTGCAAATCCTTCGAAATCGTCCAGCATCTCGGACTCTGGCTCATTGGGATATTCGAAACCTGGCATGCACTCGACATCCTGCGAGAGGTTGAGGGGGTTATCGTGGGCACATTGATCGATCAGTTCCAGGCTGGGATCTCGAAGTTGCTCAGTGTCAGACAACCATTCTTGAATCGCATCCGATGATGTGGTAGCTCTTCGGGACCGTGTGACTACCTTCGATCCTTTTCTTGCATCAAGAGGACGGCCTCATCAGGCGGCAATCTCACGTTCATCATAGTTGACAGATGCTTCGGACAGTGCTTGAGTCTCAGGACTGTTCACAAGAGTGTTTATCGATTGGTAAGACCTCCTGGCAGGGACAGAATTGCGTCGTCGCGGACTTTGTGCACGACTCTTGAGAGTTGGTGTTATCGGAACACTACGCGATTTGTCTTCAAGTGCTTCCGACGATGACGCTGAAGTGGAAGAGTGATAGACTCGCGGCTTTGGGTTCAGATCGAAGTCGAGCCGTCTCATACCAGGCTCAAGCTGGTTCAAACTCCTTATGTCGTTCTTGTCTGGGATGAATGGAATTGGTTCGGTGTGACTGATGTCGTCACGAAGTGGTGGCGTCAAGAGGGCAGAGTCTTCCGAGAGTCGTCTTTGAGTCATCAGATTGGGAT